>Ga0172376_10000137_pt1 | contig 86497 bp, 76 predicted proteins | sample Lak35m_FD_121114 | JGI IMG/M metagenome (GOLD analysis project Ga0172376, IMG submission 121114) | Freshwater microbial communities from Kabuno Bay, South-Kivu, Congo - kab_092012_35m | ecosystem: Environmental > Aquatic > Freshwater > Lake | place: Democratic Republic of the Congo: South-Kivu... | reverse complement strand
GCGCACCGGGCTCGCGTCGGCCCAGGCCGAGAACAGGAACGTGCCGTCCGGTCCGCTGGTCGTCTCCTGCACGCCCGGCGGCAGGCTCGGGATCACGGCCGTCTCGAGGAAGTAGCTCGGCGCCGAGAAGTAGTCGAGCGTCGCGCGCACGCGGTCGGGCGCCTCTAGGCGCACGCGCGCGCCGTGCACCGGCTCGCCGTTGGCGAGAACCTTGCCGCGCAGCGTCGGCGCGGGCTCGAGGTTGAGCACGACATCGCGCGGGCTCGCCGCCAGGTTGACGGGCTTGAAGGTCGCGCGCGCGCCCGGGCGGAAGGCGTGCACCTTGACGACCTCGGGCGGCAGGGTGCGCACGGTCACCGGCTGGCCCGGCCAGACCTGCACGGGATTGATGCGATGCCAAGGATAGGCCGCGTTGCGGTAGGCCGATGACGAGCTGTACTCGCTGCGGTCCGAGAGCAGATAGGCCTCGACCGGCCCGGGCCCACCTGCGTTGCCCTGCACGGCGATGCGCAGCTCGGCCGCGGGCTTGAGCGTGAAGGTCATGCGCTCGTCGGTGTTCGTCTGCCCGCCGGCGACCCAGACCTGCTCCTGGTAGTAGGCGAAGCCCTCCTTCTCGACCTCGCACAGGACCGGCCCTGCGGCGACCCCCGAGAGGTAGAAGCCGCCCTGGTCGTCGCTCACGACGCGCGTCCCGTCGATCACGACGGCGGCCTGCGCGAGGCCGTTGCCGGACGGATCCTGGACCTTGCCGATCACGAGCCCCGGTCGCCCGAAGCCGAGGTTGAAGGTCGTCTCTTGATTGCGGCGCAGGCGCACCTCGCGGCGCGCGCCGAGGGAGCCCGCCCCGCGCACCTCGACGATCGAGAGCCCCGGATAGAGGTCGTTCGCACCGAGTCGTCCACTCGCATCGGTGCGCAGCACGCGCCCGGTGTTCACGCCGGCCACGAAGGCGAGCTCGCACGCGAGGCCGCGATCGTCGAGCCCCGTGATCGTGCCGGAGATGCGCGCCGTGGCTCCCGAACCCACGGCGGGCACGCCCTCCTGCTTCGGCAGGAAACGCGCCTCGAGCAGCTCGAACTCGACCTTCACGGGCCACAGCACCGTGCTGCGCGCCTCGCCCGTCGGACGGCGGATCGAGGGCGGCGGCACGAGCACGACCGGCGCCGCCTCGGGCTCGCTCGTGAGCGCTACCGCTCGCTCCCCCGCCGCGCTACCGCCCCCGCGGGGGCTCTTTCCGTCGCGCAGCAGCCACAGCGCGCCCGCGGCCAGCGCTGCGCACAGGACGAAGACGAGGAGCAAGCTCTTGTTCATGCCGAGCCCCGGAATGGCAATCCGCGTGCCGTTCCGCGCCACCCAGCATAGCCGCGCAGCCCGAGCCGGTCACGCCCGGCCGGGCCCGGCTTGCTCGCGACGCGAGCGCTCGAGCACGATCGAGAACAGGGTCAGCACGAAGTCCGCGTCCAGGCCCTGGGCCTCGGCCTCGGCCCGGTAGAGCGCGCGCAGCTCGGCCTCGCGCGCGAGGTCGACGATCGCGAGCCCGCTCGCGGCCTTCAGGCGCCCGAGCGCGCGCACCTCCTCGAAGCGCTGACCGAGCAGACGGATCAGCTCGCCGTCGAGCTCCTGGATGCGCGCGCGCAGAGCGGCGACATCGCCGGCCGGCGCCCGCGGCGCGCGCGCCCACACGCCGAAGTAGGTGCGATTCGAAGGGTCGTCCTGCACGTCGGACACGAGGACCACGAGACCGTGCAGCGCGCCCGCGCGGAGCGAGGCGAGCACCGCGGTGTCGGGCGCGAGCTCGCCATTCGCCAGGGCGCGCGCGGCGCTGGCGGTATCGCTGGCCTCGAGCTCGCGGTGGCCCGGCAGGAGTCGCGCCAGGGTGCGCGCGCACGGACGGAAGGCCTGCGGGTGGCTCGCCACGGCGCGCACGTCGGCCAGCGCCGTGCCCGGGCGCGCGAGCAACGCGAAGCGCACCGGCAGCGCGACCTCGCCCACCCACGAGAGCGCGTGCCCGGCCAGGGCATCGAGCGAGGCGCGCACCAGGCCGCCCGCGCTGGTCGCGACCGGCAGCACGGCGCGCTCGGCCGCGCCGCTCTCGACTGCGCCGAGGACGTCGCGTGCCACGCGGCGCGGCAGGAGCTCGGCCGTGCAGCCGAGCTCGCGCGCGTGCTCGCGCGCGGCCTCCTCGCTGAAGGAGCCACTCGCACCGAAGTGCGCCAGCACGAGCCGTCGTTCCGGAAGCCGGGGAGTCTCCACGCGCTACCCCGCAGCCTGGCGCGTGCGCAGGCGCCGCGCGTCCTCGGCCAGCTCGCCGAGCAGCGCGGCGGTGCGCTCCCACGACAGGCACGGATCGGTGATCGAGAGCCCGTCGCGCGCGACCGTCTCGCGCGTGCAGCGCTCGACCGACTGCGCGCCCGCGCGCAGGAAGCTCTCGAGCAGGAAACCGCGCACGAGCCCGGCGAGGGCGGGGTGCGCGCGCAGGCTGGCGAGCACCTCGCGCACGACGTCTTCCTGCGCCAGCGGGTCCTTCTGGCCACGCACCCTGCAGTTGTCGTGCGAGGCGTCGACCAGCACGGCGGGGTTCACGAGGCCCTTCTGCGCGAGCTCCTTCTGCGCGAGGAAGAGGTCGTCCACGCGGAAGTTCGGCCCGTCCGCGCCGCCGCGCAGGACGAGGTGCGCCAGCGGATTGCCGCTCGTCTCGACCTGATGCCCCTCGAACACGGCCACGTGCGGGCTCTGGGCCGCGAGCACCGAGTTCGCTCCGATCGGGATCGAGCCCGAGGTCGGGTTCTTCATCCCCACCGGCACGTCGATGGCCGAGGCCCAGATGCGGTGCTCCTGGTCCTCCGAGCTGCGCGCGCCGATCGCGACCCACGAGAGCAGCTCGAGGAAGCCGCGCGCGTTGTGTGTGAAGAGCGCCTCGTCGGCGATGGCGAGTCCGAGCTCGACGGCCGCGACCATCATGCGCCGGCAGTAGAACATGCCGGCCTCGATGTCGGCCGGCCCGAAGGGATCGGGCTGGTTGACCGGTCCGGGCCAGCCGCGCGCGGTGCGCGGCTTCTGGATGTAGACGCGCAGGACGAGCTTGAGCGCGTCCTCGACCTCGGGCTCGAGCGCCTTCAGGCGCCGCGCGTACTCGAGCACCGCCGTGTCCGGCCAGGCCGAGCAGGGGCCGACGATCACGAGCAGGCGTGGATCCTCGCCGCGCAGGATCGCGCGCACCTCGGCCCGATCGCGCGCCAGGCGGTCGTGACCGTCCGCGGACAGGGGCACGCGGAGGATCAGCTCATCGGCCGTGGGCAGCTTCTTGATCGAACGCACGGAGCCTCGTCGGACGCGGACGGTACGGATTCGACGCCGGCGGACGAAACCCGGTTCCCTCCGGCCCCCGGAAAGGATTGCGGTCCCCACCGCGTGACCCGACCTCCCCATCCTACCCGCGCGGAAACGGTCGGGCCGGGTGCTCGAGCGGGTCCTCGGGCTCGGCCCCCCAGGCGACCTCCTCGCGCGCGGGGCGAAAGCCCCCGAAGTGCCGGCGCCAGTCGCTCTTCAGCAGCACGAAGTGCCACTCGTCGACACGCTGACCGTGCTTCAGGACGCGCCCCGGGACGGTGCGCACGAGCGTGAAGCCCGCGCGCTCGAGCAGCCGGCGTGAGGGCTCGTTGCCCACGAAGACCCAGGCCGTCAGCGACTCGGCCGCGAGGTGCGCGAAGGCGAAGTGCGCGGCGAGCTTCAGCCCCTCGCCGCCGAAGCCGCGCTGCTGGTGCGCGACGCCCACCCAGTAGCCCACGTCCCCCTGAGCGGGGTGCCCGCCGAAGCGCAACGTCAGGGAGCCCACCAGCGCTCCCGTGGCGAGTTCCTCGAGCCCCAGGCGGAAGTCGCGCGCGTGCTCGCCGTCGAAGGCGGCATGGCGGTAGTGCTCGGAAAGCTCCGCAGGCGTGCCCGGCCCGTCCCAGACCAGCCATTTCAAGATGCGCGCCTCGCCGGCGAGCTGGTCGTAGGCCGGCCCGGCATCGGCCTCGACGTGCAGCCGCAGGCGCACGCAGGAACCCTCCAGGCACAGGTGTACGAGGCGGCGGGCGGACATGCGGGAGCGCCTTCCGGTCCGGTCGGCGCGCGCTATCCTATGGGTTTCGACCCCGCCCGAACGAATCGAAATCGCCCCCGCCGGCCCGCCTCGGCCGCGCCCTTCCACCATGAAACAGCACTCGATCGTCGAGATCCTCGGCGACGGCATCTCGCCCGAGCTCTCGACCTCCGTCCACGCCGTGGCCGCGACCCTGCCGGTCAAGATCGACTTCCGCCCGGTGGACCTCTCGCTCGCGGCGCGCACGCGGCGCAAGCAGGAGTCCTACGAGACCGCCAAGCTTGCCATGAGCGAGCTCGGCGTCGCGCTCAAGTACCCCACCACGACCGAGGGCGAGAGCCCGAACAAGGTCCTGCGCGAGTTCTGCAACTTCTCGGTGATCCACCGCCCGGTCTCGACCTGGCCGGGAGTCGAGAACAACTTCAAGCGCACGATCGACATCGACGTCGTGCGCGTCGCCACGGGCGGCACCTACTCCGACAGCGGCATGCGCATCGGCACCGAGTCGGCCGTGTCGCTGCGCGTGATCGAGCGCGTGCCGGCGCGCAACGCGGCGAAGTTCGCCTTCCGCCTGGCGAGCGAGCGCTCGACCAGCGTCGTCTCGAGCAGCAAGTGGACCATCCAGAAGGCCGCCGACGGCCTGTTCGAGGACCAGTGCGGCGACATCGCGCGCCACTACCCGGGCATCCCCTACCGGCGCGAGCTGTTCGATTCCCTGCTGGCCGGCGTGATCCTGCATCCCGAGCGCTACCACGTGATCGTGTGTCCGAACGAGTACGGCGACTTCCTCTCGGACATGGCCTGCGGCCTGATCGGCTCGATCGGCCTCGGCGACAGCGCTTCCTACTCGTTCGACGGCGAGGGCCGCGTGCGCCTCGCGATGTTCGACCCGGCCGGCGGCACGGCGCCCGACATCGCCGGCAAGAACATCGCCAACCCGAGCGCCGCCCTGCTGGCTTTCGCCTCGCTCCTGCGGCACCTCGGCGAGCGCGAGGCCGGCAAGGCCCTGCGCGGGGCGATCAAGGATTCGATCGCCGCGGGCGAGAAGACGGCCGACATCGGCGGCACGCTCGGAACGCGCGAGTTCACCGAGGGCATCGCCCGGCGCGTCGCGGCCAGCCTGAGTCGCGTGTGAGCCGCGCGTCGCGCACGGAGAGACGGCGCGCGTGAGCGTCACCGTGCCGACCCGCGTGTGGGGCGCGACCGCGCTGCTCGCGCTCGGCCGCCAGTGGGGCGCCCTGTGCGCCTTCCTGGCGCTGGCGCGCCTCGCGCGCGCCCTGCCGCCCGAGGAGTTCGGGCGCTTCGCCTTCTGGCTGGCGGCCTTCGCCTTCGTCGACGTGGCGGTCGATGCGGGCACCTCGACCGTGGCGCTCGAGCGCGGCGCGCGCGACGAGCGCACCTTCGCCGCGGCCCTGGCCGGCGGACGGCGCCTGCGCGCGGGCGCCGCGGCGCTGTCGGCGGTGCTGCTGCTCGGCGCTGCCGCGCTGGCGCATGAGCCGGGCCTCGGCTGGCTCGCGCTCGCCGCGCTGGCGCCCTTCGCGCGCGTGGCCGAGATGTCGGCCGTCGTCTTCCAGCGCGAGATCGCCTGGTCGAAGCCCGTGGCCCTGCGCGCAGGCGGCGCGAGCCTGCGCCTCGGCGCGACGCTCGTCCTGGCCGAGCTCGGCGTGCGCAGCTTCGGCCCCTACCTCGCGCTGCACCTCGGCCTCGGCGCGCTCGGCAACCTCGCGTTACACGCCGTGGCGCGCGCACGCCTGCCCGCGCGCGCCACGCCCTTGCCCGGATTGTTCGCGCTCGCGCTACCGGTGGCGGCACTCGGCCTCGTGCAGCAGACCTACTTCTGGAGCGACCATCTCTTCGTGCGCGCCCTGGTCGGCACGGTCGAGCTCGGACACTACTCGGCCTGCGTGAAGGTCTTCGGATGGCTCGTGTTCGCGGCCGCCGTGTCGACCGGCTCGGCCCTGCCCTGGCTCGCTCGACGGCACGCCGAGGGCGCGCTGGCCGACGCGCTCGCGCGCCTCGCCACGCCGCTCGTGCGGCTCGTCACCGCCGCCGCGGGTTTCCTGTGGCCGCTCTCCGACGAGCTGCTCGCGCTGGCCTTCGGCCCCGACTTCGCGCGCGCGGCGCCGAGCCTGCGCGGACTGCTGGGCGCGGCCGTGGCCGTGGCCGGCGGCTCGGTCGCACTGACGGGCCTGCTCGCCGCCGGACGCGCGCGCGCGGCCCTCGCGGTCGGTCTCGCGGCGCTGGGCGTCAATCTGGCGGCGAACGCGCTGCTCGTGCCGCTCCACGGCGCCCCGGGCGCGGCCCTGGCGACCCTGGCGACCGAGCTGACGGTGCTGCTCGGCAGCCTGAGCGCGCTGGCACGCCTCGGCGTGCGTCCCCCGCTCGCACGTCCCCTGCTCGCCGCCGCGCCGCTCGGTGCGCTGGCGCTCCTCGCCGGCACGCTGGTCGCCCCGCTCTTCCCGCACTAACGTCTCGCCTGCATGCGCGTCGGACTCGACTATCGCCCCGCCCTCGTCAACCGCGAGGGCATCGGCCGCTACACGCGCGAGCTCGTGCGCGGGATGCTCGAGCACAACTTCGGCGCCAACCTGGGGCTGTTCGGCTACACGCTGGCCGGCGCGCGCTTCACGCGCACCGAGCTCGGCCTCGCCGGCACGCCGGCCGAGCTCTTGCGCCTGCGCCTGCCCTCGCGCAGCCTGCCGTGGCTGCTCACGAAGCTCGGCAAGGGCGTCGACGACCTCGTCGGCGGCTGCGACGTGTACCACCACACGCAGTACTCCGCGCTCCACGTGCGCCGCGCGCTCGAGGTGGTCACGATCCACGACTGCCTGTACCTGTACAAGACGGCCGACTACGTCGACGCCGCGGCCGGCGAGCGCATGGCCGCCGCCGCGCGCCAGCTGGTGCAGCGCGCGAAGCGCATCCTCGTGCCGAGCGAGTTCGTCGGGGCCGAGGTCGTGCTGCACTTCGGAGCCTGGCCCGCGCAGATCTCGGTCACGCCGCTCGGCTGCGACCACGTCGCGCGCGCCCTGCCGCCCGAGGGCTTCCCGCCCGCGCGCGAGCCGTACATCCTGACCGTCGCGCGCGTCGACAACCGGAAGAACCACGTGCGCATGCTGCGCGCCTTCGAGCGCCTCGTGCGCGAAGGTCTGCCACAACGCTGGCTCGTGGCCGGTCCGCGCGGGTACGGCTGCGAGCACTTCGAGCGCGCCCTGGCCGCCTCGCCCGCGCGCGCGCGCGTCGAGTGGCGCAAGGACGTCAGCGAGGCCGAGCTGCCGCGCCTCTACGCCCAGGCCGACCTGTTCCTGTTCGCGAGCCTGGGCGAAGGCTTCGGTCTGCCGCCGCTCGAGGCCATGGCCTGCGGCACGCCGGTCGTGACGAGCTCGATCTCGTCCTTGCCCGAGGTCTGCGGCATGGCCGCCTGGTACGTCGAGCCGAGCGACGAAGAGCGCATCTTCGAGGCCACGCGACGTCTCCTGGCCGAGCCCGAGCTGCGCCGCGATCTCGTCGCCAAGGGGCGCGAGCGTGCGCGCCAGTTCCGCTGGAGCGAGACGGCGCGCGCGACCCTGCTCGCCTACCAGCGCGCCACCGACCCCGCGGCCGACGAGGCCCCGAAGCTGCGGCGCTCGCTGTGAGCGCGGCGCGACTATCCTCTGCGCCGTGCCGCTCGACCTCGCCCTCGGCCTCTTCCGCGTGACGCCCCACGGTGGGCTCGAGCGCCAGGCCCTGGCGCTCGCCGCCGAGGCCGCGCGCCGCGGCCACCGCGTGCGGCTCTACGCGCGCACGGCGAGTGGCGAGCTTCCGCCCGGCGTCGAGCTCCAGCTCCTTCCCGTGCACGCCTGGACCAACCACGGACGCGACCGCGCCTTCGACGAGGCCTTCTCGGCCGCCCTCGCCGCGCGTCCGGCCGAGGTCGTGCTCGGCTACAACCGGCTATCCGCGCTCGACGTGTTCTACGCCGCCGATCCGTGCCACTTGGCAACGCGCGGCCGCCCCGGGCGCCTGCCCCTGCCGGCGCGCCGCGCGCGCAATGCCCTCGAGCACGCACTGTTCCGCGCCGACGGCCACGTGCACGGCCTGGTGCAGAGCGAGCGCGAGCAGGCCCGCTACGCCGCGGCCTACGGCACGCCGCCCGCGCGGCTGCACCTCCTGCCGCCCGGCCTGCGGCCCGAATTCCTGGCGCCGCCGCGCGCGCGCGAACCCGGTCTGCGCACGCGGCTCGGCCTCTCCGAAGAGGGCCTGGTCGTGCTCGCGCTCGGCTCCGATTTCCAGCGCAAGGGCCTCGACCGCACGCTCGAGGCGCTTTCCGGGCGCACCGACGTGGAGCTACTGGTGGTCGGCGCCGGGCGCACGGCTTCCTTCGCGCGCCGCGCGCGCGCACGCTGCGTCCGCGCGCGCTTCCTCGGTGGACGCGAGGACGTGCTCGCCTGCTACCGCGCGGCGGACATTCTCGTGCACCCGGCGCGCGAAGAGAACACCGGCAACGTGCTGCTCGAGGCGGCCAGCCAGGGCCTGGCGGTCGTGGCGAGCGGCGCCTGTGGCTTCGCGCCGCTCCTGGCCGAGACCGGCGCGGGCGTCGTGCTCTCCGAGCCGTTCCGCGCCGAGGAGCTGCACCGGGAGCTCGCCGCACTGCTGGCCGAGCCCGCGCACCGCGCCGCGCTCGGTGCGCGCGGGCGCGCAGCCGCCGCGCGCTGGCCAATGGCGCAGCGCCTCGACACGATCCTCGCCTGCGTCGAAGAGGCCGCGCGCGAGAAGCGCGCGCGCGGAGCCCGCCCGTGATCCACCTCACGCCGCGCGCGGCCGGGCTCTTCGACGGCCTCGCCTTCGAGCAGTTCTTCGCGCTCGGGGAGCACCTGGCGAAGGCCAGCGCCGATGGAAAGCGCCGCACGCTGGCCTTCGAGCGCGGCGGGCGCCACTTCTACGTCAAGACCCACGCCGGCTGCGGCCTCGGCGAGCTCCTCAAGAACGGGCTGCAGCTCAAGCGGCCCGTGGTGGACGCCTCGACCGAGGCGCGCGCGCTCCTGCGCGGCGAGGAGCTCGGCCTGCCGCTGCCGCGCCTCGTCGCCTGGGGCCTGCGCGGGCGCAACCCGGCACGGCGGCGCTCGTTCATCGTGACCGAGGCCCTGCCGCCTGCGCGGCGCCTGTCGCTCGTGCTGCCCGACGAGCTCGCTGCCGGGCCCGCGCGGCGCCGCGCGCTGGTGGTCGCCGCGGCCGCGCTGGTGCGCGCCCTGCACGCCGCGCCGCTCGCACACCGCGATCTCTACCTCGAGCACCTCTTCCTGGCCGAAGGGCCCGAGCCGCATGGTCCGCGCCTCTTCCTGCTGGACCTGCACCGCTCGGCCCCCCCCGTGCGCGCGCGGCGCGCCTTCGTGAAGGACCTCGCGGCGCTGGCCGGCTCGTCGCGCCCGCGCGGCATCACGCGCAGCGACGCGCTGCGCTTCCTCGTGCGCTACGCTCCGGCCCTCGCCCGCCCCGCGCGTCACGCGCTGTTCCGCACCGTCGCGCGCCGCCTGGCACGCGGCTGATACCCTGCCGCCCCCATGCGCGTCGGCTTCGACTGTGCCCCGCTCACCCATCCGCACTCGCTCGGCGTCGCGCGCGTGACGACCGAGCTGCTCGCGGCCCTCGAGCGGCGCGGCGTGCTGACGGTCGTGCGCCTGACGCCGCCGAAGCGGGCCGCGCTCGGCGCCTGGCGCGCGCGCGAGCTCCCGGTCCGCGTCGCGCGCGAGCGCCTCGTCGGCCTGCACGCCTTCACCTCGGGCTACGCCTGGCGCGGCCCGGGCGCGCGCGTTTCGACCGTGCACGAGCTGCCCTGGCGCCACGGCGTGCAAGAGAACGCCGGCTGGCGCCACCGCCTGTGGGCCTCGCTCGGCGTGGCGCGCGCGACGCGCGTGGTCGTGCCGAGCCTGCACGTGGCCCGCGACCTCGCGCGCTCGCCCTTCGTCGCGCAGAAGAAGCTGTGCGTCGTGCCGTGGGGCGTCGAGGCGCGCTTCGCGCCCGAGTCGCCGGCCGGCGAGGTCGACGAGCGCGTGCTGGCGCGCTACCGGCTGGGCGAGGAGCCGTTCGTGCTCGCGCCCGGCGCGACGCGCGCCAAGAAGAACCTGCCGGCGCTGCTGCACGGGCTGGCCGAGCGGCGCCGCCGCCAGCAGGATCCGCTGCGCCTGGTCGTGACCGGGGCCGAGACGCCGGCCCTGCGCGCGGCCCTCGGGCTCGCCTCGAAGCTCGGCCTCGCGCGCTGGGTCACGACCCTCGACGAGGTCGCCGAGGAGGACCTGCCGGCGCTGTATCGGCTGGCGCGCGCCGTGCCCGTGCTGTCCTTCTCCGAAGGCTTCGGCCTGCCGGTGCTGGAGGCGCTCGCCTGTGGTACGCCGGTCGTCGTGCCGCACGCGAGCGCGCAGGCCGAAGTCGCCGGCCCCGCCGGGCTCGTCGTCGCTAGCGAGTCCCCCGGCGAGGTGGCGGCGGCCCTCGAACGCGCCCTGCGTGAGCGCGCGGCGCTGCGTGCGCTCGGGCTCGCGCGCGCGCGCGAACTCACCTGGGACGCGGCCGCGGAGCGCCTCGAAGCGCTGTGGAGCGCGCTCGCGTGAGGGCTCCGCGCGTGCTCGTCGCCGGCGCGGTGCTGGCCCAGGGAGCGAGCGGCGTGCGACGCCACAACCAGGAGCTCCTGCCGCGCGCCGCGCGTCGACTCGCGGCCGAGGGCGGCGCGCTGGCGGTACTCGCCGGGCGTGACGGGCTCTCGTTCGCGCTCCCGCCCTCGATCGAGGTGCTGCCGAGCCGCGTGCCCTCCGGCCCGCCGCTCGCACGCGCCCTGCACGAGGGTCGCGCCCTGTGCGCTGCGCTGGCCGAGGCCGACGCGCGCGGCGCGCCCTTCGACCTCGTGCACACCGCGCACCTGCCGGCCCCGCGCGGGCTCCCCGTGCCCTACACGCTCACGCTGCACGATCTGCGCGCGCTGTCGCTCGAGCACACGCCCTTCTCGCGCCGTTTCGTGGCGCGCAGCGTGATCGGCGCGGCCGTGCGCGGCGCGCGCCTGGTCGTGACCGTCAGCGAGACGGTCGGCGCGCTCGTGCGCAGCGCCTTCCGCCCGCGCGCGCTCCGCGTCGTGCCCAATGCCGGCGACCACTTCGTGCCGGAGCCGCGCTGCGCTGCACCGGACGCGCCGCTCGTCGCCGTCGGGCACCTCGAGCCGCGCAAGAACCTGGAGCTCCTCCTGGCGGCCCTCGCGCTCGATCCGGGTCTTCCGCCGCTCGTGCTGGCCGGCGCCGCGCGCGCGGGCGAGGAGGAGCGCCTGCGCACCCGCGCGTCCGAGCTCGGCGTCGCCGCGCGCGTGCGCTTCCTCGGGCCGGTGTCCGACGCCGAACTCGTGCACCTGCACGCCACGGCCGCCGCGGTCGTGATCCCCTCGCGGCTCGAGGGCTTCGGCATCGGCGTGCTCGAAGCCCAGCGCGCCGGAGTCCCGCTCGCCATCACGAACGTCGGCGCCCTGCCCGAGGTCGCCGGAGCCGACGTGCCGAGCTTCGCGCCGGACGACGCCGCCGGTTGCGCGGCCGCACTCCGCCTCGCCCTGGCCCAGTCGCCGGAACGCCTCGCGGCCCACGCCGCACGCGCCGACCGCTACCGCTGGGACACGAGCGCCGAGCTCCTGGTGGCAGCCTGGAAATCGGCCGCCGGTCGGAGCTGAGCCTCTCCTACTGCCGACGCAGCTCGTGCACGCGCCCGGGCTCGAAGGGCCCGCGCGGATGCTCGACCGTTCCGTCGGCCCAGCGCAGCTCGAGTGCCCCCGGCGCGGAGGCCGTTCCGAGACCGAAGTGCGCCAGCGGAGTGCTCGCCGCGCAGTAGCTGTAGGCCGAGCGCACCGTGCGCAGCTGCTTGCGCCCGCCGACCTCGAGCGTCAGGCGCGCGCCGAGCGCATCGCGCCCGTTGCGCTCGCGCACGCGGAAGGCGATCCAGCCACCGCGCGCCGGCACGCGGTTCAGGAGCAGATGCGCGGGCGCGTCACGGTTGACGACCACGACATCGAGCGCGCCGTCGCCATCCAGGTCGCCGAAGGCCGCTGCGCGGCTCGTGGCCACCAGCAGTGAGTCCGTTCCGCCGCGCGGCAGCACCTCGTGGAAGCGCCCGTCCGGCGTGCCCCGCAGCAGCAGATTGGCCTCGTCGAACGGGGCCGGTCCGCTGGACTCGGGCGAGCGCACGACGCGCCCGTTGGCGATGTAGAGATCCAGGGAGCCGTCCTGGTCGAAGTCCTGCAGGCCGACGCCGAAGCGCGTGAACGCGCGGCTCACGCCGGCCAGCCCGAAGAGCGGTGTGCGGTCGGAAAAGCGCTGGCCGTCGTCGCGGTAGAAGGAATCCGTCTCGCCCGCCATGTTGACCACGAGCAGGTCCTCGTCGCCGTCCAGGTCGACGTCGGCCGCGTGCGTGCCCATGCCGGCCTTCATGCGTCCGTCCTGATCGGCGGCGCAGCCCGCGGTGACGCCGACGTCCTCGAAGCTCCCGTCCTGGCGGTTGCGCCACAGCTGGTTCAACGTGCCGTCGTTGGCCACGAACACGTCCTCCCAGCCGTCCCCGTCGAAATCGAGACACACCACGCCGAGACCGTTCCCGAAGACCGCGCGCAGACCGGCCTCGAAGGAGGCGTCGACGAAGGTGCCGTCACCCGCGTTGCGGTAGAGCGTGTCCGGCGCCGGCGCGTCGTAGGACTTCGGCGAGCAGTAATCCTCGGGGTGCGGCTTCGTGAAGCAGGCGCGCTCGTCGGCCACCGACCAGCGGATGTAGTTCACGACGAAGAGATCGAGGTCGCCGTCGCGATCCGGGTCGAAGAAGGCGGCGCTCGTGCTCCAGCCCGGATCGCCGGTGCCGCTGGCGGCGGTGCGGTCCTCGAAGCGCGCGGCACCTCGATTCGAGAGCAACGCGTTCGGCCCGACGTTGGTCACATACAGATCCGCGCGACCGTCGCCGTCGGCATCGCCGCTGGCGACCCCCATGCCGTAACCGCGGTCGTCCGCGCCGCTTCCCGCGCTGGCCTCGCTGAAGTGCGCGCGCCCGTCGTTCAGGAACAGCGCGTTCCCGCGGCGCTCCTCGGGCGCGGCCAGGATCGAGCCGGCCTGCACGAGGTAGACGTCGAGGTCGCCATCCTCCTCGACATCCAGCAGGGCCGCGCCGCCGCCCATGATCTCGGGAAAGTAGTGCTGCTCGGCATGGCCGGATTCCCAGCGGAAATCGAGCCCGCGCTCGCTGGCGCACTCCTCGAACCAGGGGGCCTCGGTGGCGGCCGCAGGGGCCGCTGGCTCGCCTCCGCAGGCGACCGCGAGGCACGCCACGCCGAGTGCAGGAGCGAGGCGCTTCACTGCTCGGTACCCCCTTCCGACGCGCCGGCCTCCTTGCGCGCGCGCCGCTCGCGGGCGGCGTCGAGCGCCGCGCCCACGTCGCGCGCGAGGCGCGCCGACGCGCCGGGGGTCGCCACCCCGCGGCGATGGGCCTGCTCGGCCGCGGCCAGGTCGCCCGTGCGCAGCTCGCACACCGCGAGCTGCAGCCAGGCATCGCCATCGGCCGGCCGCTCGGCGGTCAACGTGCGGAACAGCGTGCGCGCCTCCTCCCAGCGCTTGAGCACGATCCAGCTCGAGCCGAGCCGGAAGCGCAGGTCGTAGTCGGACTCGCCGAGCCGCACGGCCTGCTCGAGGGCCTTCGCGGCCGGCTCGTGCGCGCCCAGCGCGTGCAGCTTGCCGCCCAGGGCCGCGAAGGCTCCGGCGTGCGAGGGCTGCAGGGCCGTCACGCGCTCGAGCAGGGCGAGCGCCTCGGGCACGCGCTCGGCATCGTCCAGGATGCGCGCCTTCTGCAGCAGCGCCGAGGTGTTGTCTGCCTCCAGCGCCAGCAGCGCATCGAGCTCGACCAGGGCCTCCTCGGAGCGCCCGAGCCCCTCCAGCGCGGCCGCACGGTTGAGGGCCGTGTCCTCGCGCGTCGCGCCCTTCAGGCGCTCGCCGTCGATCAGCGCGAGGGCCTCCGGCCACTGGCGCGCCTCCACCAGTCGCCCGATGCGCAACATCACGGGGCTCTCGCGGAAGCTGCGCGCCTCGAGCTCCCAGGGATCGTTCCAGACCGGCACGTCCTCGCTCGCGAGAGCCGAGTCGGGCTCGGCCTCGAGCGCCTCGCCGGCCTGTCGGCGCGCGAGCGTCAAGAGCTGCGTGAAGGTGCGGTCGGCGGGATCCTTCTCGACCAGCCGGCGCGCGAGCTCGATCGCCTCGGCCGTGCGGTCGTGCTGCAGCGCCACGCGCGCCAGGCCGACCCAGCCACCCGGGTAGCTCGAATCGAGGCGCGTGGCCTCGCGGAAGGAGGCCTCGGCCACGTCGAGCTCCCCCAGCTCGAGCGCGTAGTTTCCGAGCCGCGCATGACTGGGCGCATACTCGTCCTCGATCGCGAGCGAGCGCCCCATGGCGACGCGCGCGCCGGCCATGTCGCCGAGCTGGGCCAGCGTGATCGCCTCGCGGTAGGGCCACTTCGGCTGGCGCGGCTCGAGGCGCTCGGCCTCGCGGTAACAGGTCACGGCCAGCGACTTCAGACGCTCGGAGCCGAACACCATGCCGAGCTCGGCCCAGCGGACGCCGCTGGTCGGCTCGGCCAGGACGCGCGCGCGCGCGCCTTCGATGCGCTCGACCACGCGCGCGTCGAAGCTCGCGAGGTTCTCGGGCAGGGGCGGTGCGAGCGGCTCCCCGCCGTCACCGCAGGCGACCAGCAGCAGCGCGAGGACGAGGGCACGGACGGACACGACCGGAGGCATGCGGAGACGGGATTGTACGGACGGGATGGGGTCCACGTTGGGCGACGCCGCTATCCGGCCCGCAGCAGGCGCATGGCGAGGAAGGCGCCGTAGGCCAGCGCCGCAGCCAGCAGGCCCGCGCCGAGCACCAGCACGACGCGCAGCCAGAAGGGGCGCTGCTCGAGCTCTCCGCCGAGCAGCCCGCTGGTCGCGCGCGCCGAGCGCGGCTGGAACTGGGTCACCGGCGCGGCCTCGGGCGCTCGGACGCCCGCGGGCGCAAGGCGCGGAGACGGGGCACCGTCGAGTTCGATCTCGAGCTCGATCTCGAGCTCCACTTCCTCGGGTGGCGCAGCGCGCGCAGGCGCGGGAACGGCAGCGGGAACTGCGGCAGGCGCCGGGGACGCGGCCGGAGAGGCGAACTCGAGCTCCGCCTCGCCCGCCGGCACCAGCCGGAAACGCACGACGAGATCGCCGAGCTTGAACTCGTCGCCGTCGCCGAGGGTCAGACGCTCCTGGCGCTTGCCGGCCCGCGAGAGGCCGTTGGTCGAGCCGAGGTCCTGCACGAACCAGCCCTCGGGCCCGCGCGCGAGCAGCGCGTGCTTGCGGCTGATCGAGCGATCCGCGAGCACGATCTCGCACTCGTCCGCACGCCCCACCACGTTGCGCTCGAGCAGCACGAACGAACGCGCCAGATCGGCGCCGGACAGCACGAACAGCCGCGCCTCGAGCTCGGCCGCGCTCACCGCCCGCCCTCCGTCGCGGCCTCGGCCAGCCGGCGCGCCAGCTTGCGCTCGAGCTCGGCCGCCGTGAGGTGTCCCTTGAAGGCGGGCCGCCCCTCGATCGCGAGCACCGGGATCGAGAGCCCGTGGCGCGCCAGGAGCTCGGGATCGCGCGTGATGTCGAGCTCCTCGAGCGTGAAGGGCGGCAGGGCCGCGCGCGCGAGCTCGGCCTTCATCTCGTCGCACAGGGGACAGTCGGGGCGCGAGTAGAGCGTGAGCCGCACCGGCGGTCCGGAGTGGCCGAGGCGCGCCAGGAGTCGGCGGAACATGCCCGTGCATCGTGGACCCCGCGGGCCCTTCCGGCAATACTCCAGGCGCGATGGAGCCCGTGGCGCTCGCGATCCGGGGAGTGGAGCTGGAGTTCCGGCGCGGCTTCCTGCTCCGGCCACGCCCCGTTCTGCGCGGCATCGAGCTCGAGCTCGCCCCCGGCGAGGCCCTCGGGCTGGTCGGCCCGAACGGCTCGGGCAAGAGCACGCTGCTCGCCCTGGCGGCCGGCTTGCTCGCGCCCGGGCGGGGCTCGCTCGCGGTCTTCGGCCAGCCGGCCACGGGCCGCGCCGCGCGCGCCCAGGTCGGGCACGTGGCCGACGGCTTCCCGTTCCCGCCCGAACTCGGCGCCCGCACGGTGCTCGAGCTGTTCGGAGCCCTGGCCGGTCTGGCGCGCGCCGAGCGCCGCCGACGCGCCGACGAATGGCTCGCGCGCGTGGGACTGGCGGGCGAGGCGCGCACGCCGCTGGGCGCCTTCAGCCTCGGGATGCGCCGGCGCTTCGCCCTGGCCCAGGCCCTCGCACACCGTCCCGCGCTGCTGCTCTTCGACGAGCCCGGGGCCGGGCTCGACGCCGAAGGACACGTGGTGCTGGCCGAGCTCCTGGGCGAGGCGCGCGCACGCGGCGCGACGCTGCTGCTCGCGAGCCACGTTCCGGCCGAGCTCGCCGAGCACTGTCCGCGCACGCGCGTGCTGTGCAACGGACGCCTGGTCGAGGAGTGCGCCAGCGCCGACCTCGTGCGCACCCCCGCGCGTCTGCGCGAACTCTACCGGCGTCACGCCGGCCCGTCGTGAGCGACTGGTTCGCGAGCCACCTGCGGCGCCTGCTCTGGCCCCTGCCCGTGGTCCTCTGCGCGCTTCTGGCGCTGCTCGCCGCGCGCGGCGCGCCCGCCACGGACGACGAGTTCGCGCGTGCGGCCCGCGCCCTGGCGCGCACGCAGGCCTGGAGCGTGCTGCTCCTTCTGGCGCCGTTCTTCGCCGCGCGCGCAGCCCACGCGGCGCACGCGCGCAACCACGCGGCCTGGCTGGCGGGCGGCGCGCCACGCGCACGGCTCGCCGTCGGTCCGGTCGCAGCGGCGCTGTGCGGCGCGGCGCTGCTGGCGGGCGTGCTCCTCGCGAGCAGCGAGTCCGTGCTCGCCGGCGCGGCTCCCGTGTCGCGCCTGCTGGCGCGTCCGGCCGGCCCCGCCGCCGTGCTGCATCCGCACGACGACGCCCTGGAGTGGCACGTCGCGCGCCCGCCCGGCGCGCGCACGGCGCGGCTCAAGCTGGCGCTCGCACGCGGCGCCGCGCCGAGCGTGCAGGTCGTGCTCGAGCTCCGCGACGGGGCCGAGACGCGCCGTCTGGAGCGCCGGCTGGTCGAGGGCGCGGCGCTCGAACTCGCGCTGCCGCCCGAGGAAACGGGCACGCTGTCGCTGCGCCTCACGCACCCCGGAGAAGGCGCCCTGCTCGTGCTCGACGCGCACGCGCTCGAGCTGCTCGGACCGGCCCGCACGGAACGCCGCGCGGCGCTCGTCTTCGCGCTGCACGCGGCCCTGGCGCTGGCGGCCCTGTGCGCGCTGGCCCAGCTGTGCGCGCAGGCCCTCGGCCGCGGTCTGGCCGCAGCGCTCGCCTGCGCACTGGCCCTGCTCGGTGCGCGCGGGGGTGTGCCGCCCTGGAGCGACCTCGTCGTGGCCTGGGGCGAGCTCGCGCGCGCGCGCGAGCCGGCCGCGCCGACCTGGCTCGGTATCGGCTTCACGCTCGCCCTCGCCGCACTGGCGGCCGCACGGCTGGCGCGCGTCCTGCGCGGAGGCGCTCCGTGAGAACGGTGCGCGCCCTCGCCACGCTCCTCGCCGGAGGCCTGTGCCTGGCGCCCTTGCTCGCGCCGCCCTCACCCACCGAGCGCCGCGACGGCCTGCTCGGGCCCTTCGCCGCACTCGCGGCCGAGCTCGAGTGGGTGCGCTTCCAGCAGGCCCTCGAGCGCGGCGAGGAGGCGCGAGCGCTGGCCCTGGCCGAGCACGCGCTCGCCCTCGCCCCGCACTCGACGGCCGGCTGGCAGATGCTCGCCGCGCACCTCGGCTACGGGCGCGCCGCGCCGAACGCCGAGCCGGACCTCGCGCGCCGGCGGGCCTGGTTCGAGGCGGCGCTGGCTCTCCTCGAACGCGGCCGCGCCCGGGCCGCGCATCCGGAGGAGCTCGAGCTCTTCCGCGCGCTGTACCTCGTGTCGCGCGCCGAGCAGGACCCCGAGCTCGTTGCGGGCGGCGCCCCGGAGTTGCTCGCGCGCGCACGCGCCGCCCTGCTCGAGGCGGCGCGGCTCGGCAGCGCGCAGGCCGCGGAGCTCGCGCCCTACCTCGAGGCGACGCCGGCGCGGTAGGCCGGCGCGAAGCGCAGCGCCGCCTCGAGCGCGAGCACCAGGTTGCGCTCGTCCGCGCGGCCCGTGCCGACGAGATCGAAGGCCGTGCCGTGGGCCGGCGAGACACGCAGGTAGGGCAGCCCGAGCAGCACGGTCAGCCCCTCGCCCGGCGCGTGCAGCTTGAGCGGGATGAAGGCCTGGTCGTGGTAGAGCGCGAGCACGCCGTCGAACTCGCCGCGCGCGGCGCGCAGGAAGACCGTGTCGGGCGAGAGCGGCCCGCTGACGTCGAGTCCGCGCGCGCGCACGGCCGCCACCGCCGGCTCGAGCAGGCTCTGCTCCTCGTGGCCCAGCACGCCGTGCTCGCCGGCGTGCGGATTCAAGCCGGCCAGGGCCAGACGTGGACGCGCGAAACCGAGGGTCGAGAGCCCGCGCGCGAGGAGCTCGAGGTGCGCCTCGACGCGCGCGGTCGTGACCTCGGACAGGGCGCGCGCGAGCGGCAGGTGGCGCGTCAGGAGCAGGACGCGCAGCTCGCGCGTGATGCCGAGCATCTCGACCCCGGGCGCGTTGCACCAGCGTCCGAGCAGCTCGGTCTGCCCCTCGACCTTCTCGCCGGCGAGGTGCAGCGCCTCCTTCGAGACCGGCGCGCACACCAGCGCCGCGGCGTGCCCGGCGAGCGCGAGCTCGTGCCCGGCCCGCAGGGCCGCGAGGGCCGCGCGACCGGCGCTCGCCTGCGCGCGCCCCGGCTCCCAGTCGCCCGCGCCGCCCGTCACGCGCCAGGCAAGGCCCGCCTCGCGCGGGAGCTCGTCGCGGGTCCACGGCGGAACGTGCGCGGGCCGCGCGGCGGCCGGGCCCAGCGCCAGGATGCGCGCCCGCGCAAGGAGCGCGGGGTGGCGCGTCAGCTGGCCGACCAGCTCCGGACCGATGCCGGCCGGATCGCCGCAGGACAGTGCCAGCAGCGGCAGCGTGCTCATCCGACGCGGATCGCGCGCATCGAGAGCGAGCCGTCGAAGCCTTCGATCGGGAACGTCACGGCCTCGCCCGCCCGCGCCAGCGCCAGCGGCGCGAGCAGCGGCAGGTAGTGCTCGAGGGTCGGGTGCGCCTGACGCCCGGCGCGCGTCTCGACCGCACGCGCCAGGTACTCGACGTCGTGCTGCGCGGCGGCCGCGGCTACGTCGGCGTCGAAGGCGCGCGCCCACCCGGGCAGCTCGGCGTCGCCCGCCTCGAGGCGCGCGAAGTAGTCGCCGAGGTTGTGGGTCACGTTGCCCGAGCCCAGCACGAGCACGCCTTCGTCGCGCAGCGGCGCGAGCGCGCGCGCGAGCTCGAGGTGCTCCTGCGGCGAGAAGGAGCGGTCGAGGCTGAGCTCGACGACCGGCACGTCGGCCGCGGGGAACATCGGCGCGAGCACGCACCAGGCGCCGTGATCGAGGCCCCACTCCGTGCTCGGTGCCACGCGCTCGGCTCCGCACAGCGCGCGCACGCGCTCGGCCAGCGCGGGCTCGCCGGGCGCAGGATAGCGCAGGGCGTAGAGCTCGTCGGGAAAGCCGCCGAAGTCGTGGATCGTGCGCGGGCGCAGGTCGGTCGTGACGCGAAAGCCGCGCGTGGCCCAGTGGGCCGAGACGCACAGGATCGCGCGCGGGCGTGGCAGCGCGGCCCCGAGCGCGCGGAAGGCCGCGTACCAGCGGTTGCCCTCCAGCACGTTGAGCGGGGAACCGTGGCCCACGAACAGGGCCGGCGCGGGCGTCGCCGCTGGCGGCGGCGTGGCGGGCTCGGGCGCGGGTTCCGGCTCGCGCGCGCAGGCGGCGGCACCGGCCGCGAGGAAGCCCCCGAGCAGGGACCGGCGATCGAGAGGCGTGGTCATCGAGTCCCCAAGCCTACGCTCCGCACGCGCCGCGCGCGAACCGCGCCGGAGTGGCACGCGCATGCGCTTCAGTCGCGCGCGCCGAGCTCGCGGTTCGCGCGCCCGAGTTCGGTCAGGAGCACCGCCACCGCGTGGTAGAGCTCGAAGGGAATCTCCGCCCCGAGCTCGGCTTGCGCCAGGAGCTCCAGGAGATCCGCATCGCGCCGCACCGGCACGTCGTGCTGCTCGGCCAGCGCGAGCAGGCGACGCGCCAGCTCGCCGGCCCCCTTCGCGACCACGCGCGGAGCACCGTCCTCGCGGCGCGCGAACTTGAGCGCGACCACGCGCGGCAGCGGAGCTCCGGGCGAGGCACTCATCCGTCGAGACTCATCAGGTGGTGGTCGAGCAGGTAGCGCGCCTCGAGCGGGCGCAGGCCGCGCTCGGCTTCCTCCGGCGAGCCGAGCCGCAGTGCGAGGTGCAGCGCGCGACCTCCGGCACCGAGGGCACGCTCGAGCTGCGGACGCGCGGCCTCGAGCCAGCCCAGGACCTCGGGCCGCACCAGCGTGAGCCGCACCGAGAGCACGCCCGGCGCGAGGCCGAGGTCGGCGCGCACCGCGCCCAGCGCGGAGAGCTCGAGCCCGAGCGTGAGGCGCTGCACGCCGGCCTCGCCGCCTTCCTCGGCCTGCGCCTCGCGCTCGTGCACGAGCAGGCGCGCCGTGGCCCAGCGCTCGCCGTCGACGACGGGAAACGAGGTCAGCCAGCCTTCGCCGCCGCGCTCGCGCGCCAGGTTGGTGAGCTGCTCCGCCTCGAGCCCGTCGAGCGCGCGCGTCAGGGCGCTACGCAGCGGGGACTCCTCGGGCTCGCCCTCGAGCTGCTCCAGCGCCGTGAGGAGCAGCGCCTTCAGGTCCGCGCGTGCGCGCGCGAGTTCGGGCCGCCCGGCGCGCCCGGCCAGCAGCGCGGCCAGGGTGGCCTCGTGGGTGAAGCCCGCCGCAGCGAGCAGCTGGCGCAGACCCTCGCCCCCGCGCTCGGGATCGGCCACCTGCGCTTCCAGGGCCGCGAGCAGGCGCGTGAGCGGCGCACCGGGCTCGGCGCGCGCGCGCAGGGCCGCGGCGGCGTCGAACAGGAGCTCGCCCAGCGGCCGCCCATCCCCCACCACCCGGCGCAGCGCGCGCAGCAGGCCTTCGCCCTCGCCGGCGGGCTCGACCAGCGCCCGCAGCACGACCTCGTCGCCGTGGACCTCGACCTCGGCCGCGAAGCGCGTCCCGACATCGAGCCGCAGCTCGCTCTCGGCCGGCACCGTGTGGCGCCCGATCGAGAGCACGAGCGTGCCGTCGGCGCGCTGCGAGGAGACCTCGGCCTGCACGATCTTGCCGTCGCGCAGGAGGCCGGCACCCTCGGAGTTCGAGGCGCCCGGCGTCGTGCGGAAGATGCCGGCCGCGGAGGAAGAGATGGGCTCCACGGGCGCGTTATCGGAGCGTCACCGCGCGACGTGAGCGCCGGCCCCGATCCACGCGCGAAAAAAAAGAAGGACCCGACGGGGCGTCTTGCGACGCGTCGCCGGGTCCTTGGTCGGGCTGCACTGGCGCCTGAAGCGCGCCCTATCCGTGCAACTCCCGTCGGGTGCACGGGATCAGGTGTGCAGCCCCTGTGTACTGACACTCGTCATGTGGATCACCTCCGTCTCAGCAGGCCTCCCCGGCGTACGGCGGTGTCGATCGTCGTCCGTCGGGCTCCTTGCCAAGCCCCGGCGTCCCGGGGCACGATGACCCGGACGGACCTCGCGGCCCGACCGAGCCGCCCGCGCGTTCGATCCCACGCGGACGATCTCATCTTGTATCGGCCGGCGCCGGGGTCAAGCCCCCTGTTCGACACCCGAAAATCTCTTCCGCCGGTTCGGACGGATCGGTGGTCAGCGGAAGAGCTCGCGCAGGGCCGTGCGCGAGACACCGGCGAAATCCCGCTGCGGCACGCCGGCCAGGCCGCGGTGGCCGAGACCGTCTTGCAGCACCTCGAGCAGCGCCCCCTGGCCGAGGCGCTCGGGCTGCTCGAGCACTCCGTCCGCGCACACGAGCAGATCGGCGCGCTGGCCCGCCACGAGCGTGCCCGTGTCGCCCGCGCCGAGCTCGCGCGCCGCGAGGCCGGTCGAGCCGTGCCACACGCGCAGGTACGGCACGCCGTCGCGCAGGAGGTGCACGAGTTCCATCCAGTTGCGCCCGTGCATGCCCGGCCAGACCGCATCGGTGCCCATCAGGATCGGGAGCTCGCCGGTGAGCGCGTGCTGCACCGCGCGCGAGTGGTGGGCGTTGACCTGCTTCACCTTCTCCATCACGAGCGGCGCCAGGCCCTCGGCGCGCGCGAGCTCGTCGAGCGTCCAGGAGGTCGGCGTCACGCTGGCGCCCTTCTCGTGCGCGAGCTCGACCAGGCGCTCGTCGAGGAAGGAGATGTGCTGGATGTCGTGCACACCGTTCTTCAGCGCGAGCTCGATCCCGGAGGCCGAGTGCGCGTGGGCCGCGACGCGCAGGCCGCGCGCCTCGGCCTCGTCGCAGATCGCGGCCAGCTCGTCGGGATGGAACTCGCGGTGCTCGAGCCGGTCACCGGGCGAGGCCACGCCGGGACTGGCGCACACCTTGATCAGGTCGGCGCCGCAGGCCACCAGCTCGCGCACGCGCTTGCGGCACTCCCACGGCCCGTCGACCAGGCTCGAGGGCCGTCCGGGCGCCGGCGGCCACAGGCGCGAGAGTTCCTCGTGGCAGCGGTCGGGCCCGCGGAAATCCGCGTGTCCGCCGGTGGTCGAGAGCATGCACACCGAGAGCTTGAGGCGTGGCCCGAGCATGACGCCCTCGGCCACCGCGCGCTTCATCCAGTGCGTCGCACCGCCCACGTCGCGCAGGGTCGTGACGCCGCCATCGACGAGCGTGGTGAAGAGCACCTTCTCGACCCACAGCGGCGCCGTGGGCCCGTTCATGCGCTCGATGTCCTGCCCGCGCAGCCCGAGGGTCGTGATGTGGCCGTGGCAGTCGATCAGGCCCGGCGTGACCGTGTAGCTCGAGCAATCGAGCACGTGCGCGGCAGGATCACGCGCGAGCCCGGGACGGTGCGGCTCCAGCGCCTGCACGCGCCCGTTCACGAGCGTGAGGTCGACGCCGTGGTGCAGCGCGCGCGCCTCGGCCGAGGTTCCGTCGTAGAGCGTCTTGACGTTCGAGAGGATCAGGGTCGACTTCATGTTCGCTGGCTGCGGGTGCGCGCGACGGCCGCGCTCCAGGCGGCAAGGCGCTGCGCGCGCTCGGACGCAGAGAGGTGCGGGCGGAACTCGCGCAGGCCGTCGCGCAGGCCGGCCGGCGCGCCCGGATCCGACCACAGGCCGGCACCCAGGCCCGCGAGCAGCGCCGCGCCGCGCGCGGTGGCGGCCACGCTCGTCGGACGCAGGACGCGCGTGTGCGCGAGGTCGGCCTGCAGCTCGAGCAGGAGATCGTTGGCGGCCGCGCCGCCGTCGGCCAGCAGCTCCTGCACGGCGAGTCCCGAGTCCGCGCGCAGGCACTCGATCAGCTCGGCGTTCTGCAGGGCGAGGGCCTCGACTGCCGCACGCGCGAGGTGCGCGCGCGTCGTACCGCGCGTCAGGCCGAGGATCGCGCCGCGCGCGCCCGCGTCCCAGTGCGGCGCGCCGAGTCCGGTGAAGGCCGGCACGATCGTGACGCCGCCTGCGTCGGGCACGCTGCGCGCGAGGGCCTCGATCTCGTCCGCGCTGCGCACGAGGCCGAGCCCGTCGCGCAGCCACTGCACGAGCGCTCCGCACACGAAGGCGCTGCCCTCGAGCGCGTAAGCCACGCCGCCGTCGCGCGCCACCGCCAGGGTCGTGAGCAGTCCGCTGTGCGAATCGCGTCGCTCCGCGCCGGTGTGGAGCAGCAGGAACGAACCGGTGCCGTAGGTGACCTTGAGCGTGCCCGCCTCGAAGCAGCCTTGCCCGAACAGCGCGGCCTGCTGGTCACCGGCCACGCCGCGCAGCGCGAGCGCGCGCCCGCCCGTGCGCTCCGGCAGGCTCGTGCCGAAGTCGCCGACCGAGGGCCGCACCTCGGGCAGCCAGGCGAGCTCGAGGCCGAAGAGGCCGGCCAGCTCGCGCGTGAAGCGCCGCGCGTCGAGCTCGTAGAGCAGCGTGCGCGCGGCGTTGGTCGGATCCGTGGCGAGCGTCGCGCCGCCCGTCCAGTGCGCGAGGATCAGCGTGTCGACCGTACCGAACACGACCTCGCCCGCGCGCGCGCGGCGCGCCAGCTCGTCCGACTCGCGCAGCAGCCACTCGATCTTGGTGGCGCTGAAGTAGGGATCGAGCACCAGTCCGGTGCGGCGCCGCACGTCCTCGGCCAGGCCCGCGGCGCGCAGCTCGGCACAGCGCGCCTCGGTGCGCCGGTCCTGCCACACGATCCCGGGCCGGAGCGCGCGCCCCGTGCGGCGCTCGAGGGCGAAGACCGTCTCGCGCTGGTTCGTCAGTCCGAGCGCGACCACGTCGCGCGCACGCGCGTCGGCCAGCACCTCGGCCACGACCGCATCGACCGCGCCGAGGATCGCGCCGGCCTCGTGCTCGACCCAGCCGGGCTGCGGGAACGACTGCGCGAACTCGCGGTAGGCGCGCAGCAGCGGACGCAGCTCGGCGTCGAACAGGACGGCCGAGACGCCGGTCGTGCCAGCGTCGACGGCGAGGACGGTCGCAGCCATCCGGGAAGGGTAGCGTGTGCCCTGGAAGCACAGGAGCCCCGCACCTCGGATGAGGGGCGGGGCTCCCGGAGGGTGCGCGCGTCGTTCAGCGCACGAGCTGCGCCAGCGTGACCGTGCGGCGGTCGGCCGTGACCGCGACCGTGGTCGCCTGGCGGTCGACGAAGGACTCGAGCCGCAGCCAGCGGCCGGAGAGCGAGCTCGCCGCCAGGCGCGTCAGCGGCAGCCCGAGGCGCTCGCTGTCGACCAGGCTCGGAGTTCCACCGGCGATGCTGAGCAGACCGGACTCGTCCGCCTGTCCGCGGTAGACGACCAGGATCTCGCCGCGCGCCAGCACGGCCCGGTCGAGGGTCAGCTGCAGCGTGCCGCTGAAGGTCGCCGCGACGCGCCCGGGGGCGAGCCGCTGGACCGTCATCGAGCCCGTGCCCGCGACGTCGAGCACCAGCGCGCGCAGGGCCCGCGGCGCACCGACGAAGGTCGTCCCGCTCGGCCCGGTGAAGGGCAGGCTGGTGACGTCGTCGCCGGGCGAGCTCGAGTTGACCTGCGGCTCGGACGGGTTCTGGGTGCCGCCGCCGCCCGGCTGGGCCAGGACACCCAGGGCGAGCAGCGTGGTACCGAGGACGACCGCGAGCGGGCGAGCGCAGAGCTTCAGCAGCGAGTTCAGGCGAGTCATTGGGCGTCTCCTTGCGGCTCTTGGTTGACCGCAGGCGGAGTGAAGAGTTCCGGGCAACGGGCGAACAGCGCCTCGGCGAAGCCGGGCTGACGGTCGATCAGAGCGCGGGTGCGCGCGGAGGCGAGGAAGAACCCCGCCGTCTCGCCGGCCCGCTCGGGATGGCGGTCGAGCAGGGTGCGGAAGGCCGTCAGGGCCTTCTCGACCTCACCCAGCGCGACTTGGTGGATGCCGAGGTTGAAGCGCGCAAAGAAGAAGCGCGGGTCGCGATCGGCCAGGCCGCTCATCACGATCCAGCGGTTGCAGGCGATCGCCTTCTTGTGCTCGCCTTCCTCACCCAGGAGCTTGCCGAGCATCACCGCCGCGTGGGCGCGATTCTCGTCGCTCATCGAGGTGCGGAAGAGCTGCCGCAGGGTCTGGGCCGCGCGCACGCGCTTCCCCTGGTGGATGTCGAGCCAGGCGAGGTAGAGGCGCGCCTCTTCGTGGCCCGGATCGGCCGCGAGGGCCTCGTCCAGCAGGCGCCGGCCCTTCTCGAGCGGGCTCTCGATCTTCTCGAGCCGCCCGTTGAGCATGTGCCGCGCCTCGCGCCAGTCGATCCCGCCCAGCGCACCGCGGCCACTGGCCAGCACGCCGTCCACGAAGCCGCGTCCGCGCGTCTGCGTCGAGGCGACCTGGGTCGCCTTCTCGAACACGCGCGTCTTGAAACCCGGGTCGACGGCCGAGAGCACGTAGGACTTGCCGAGCTGGTAGAAGACGGTCGCCAGGCGATGCACCAGATCCACGGCCTCGAGGCCGTGACCGAGCTTGCCGCCCACCAGGGTCGAGTAGCGCGCCAGGAGGCCCTCGGAATCCGAGAGCTCGCGGTGGGCGCGCACCTGCATCCGCGCGTCGTCGAAGAAGGCGCGACAGTCCGCGCACTCCTCGAGGTGCGCGATCGCGTTCGCGCCAGCCACCTCGTCGAGTTCACCGTCCACGAGGCAGGAAAGGTCCAGCTGGAACTGGACGCAGACCTCCTCGAGGTCCTCCACCCACCATTCGGTTCCGTGCGGGTTCATCGTTCTGACTCCTGGCTGCCGTTCATGTCCGCCGTATCGAGCTCCGCGTCCTCGTCTGCCGTGACGGGAGCGCCGCGCCGCTGTCCGGGGTCGCGCGCCGGACGGAGGTCCGCCGGCAACCCCTCGAAGACCCGGCGCATCGAACGGTGGATCTTCCGCCGCGCGCGGAAGATCACCATCTTCAGGTTCTCGAGCTTGATCCCTAGCTCGTCGGCCGCGTCGCGGTAACTCAGGCCCGCCACCTCGACCATCTGGATCGCCCGCTGCTCGCGCTCCGAGAGCATCTCGTAGAAGCGCAGATACAGGTACAGGTAGTTCAGGTACACACGCGTGCACTCGAGCTGGCTCTCGTCATCGATCACGCCGCGCGAGGGCTCGGCCGTGACCGTGTCCTTCGGCTCGGATAGCTCATCCAGCCCGACCTCGCCGCGCCCGCTGCGCGACATGGAGCGCAGGTGCTTCAGCACCGTGTTGCGCACGATCGTGGCCGTCCAGACGCGGAAGGCATCGTCGCGCTCGCAGTTGAAGCGATGCGGATAGCGGTAGACGTTGAAGAAGACCTCCTGGAGCACGTCCAGGGCGTCGGCGCGCGCGCGGTAGCGGCGCAGACGCGCCACGACTTGCTTGTACAGGTGGGCCGCGTTCAGCTCGTAGAGGCAGGAGAAGGCGGTGCGGCTGCTGCTCAGCCGGAACACCTCCATGAGCCGCGTGGAGACGAGGTCGCGCCTCGCCTCCGGGCTCCTCTCCGCGTCGTCCAGGATCGCCGCGGCGCCGGCGAGGTCGAAATCCGCGACCTCCTGGGCGACCTCGTCGAGCCGGGGACGGATCCTCTCGAGTCGATCCGCGGCGGCCGTCCAGTCGAGCGGGCCGGGAGACCCGAAGAGCTGCGTCACGCAGTCACCTCGGACAGGGGTTGATCCGGATTGGGCATCACAAGGGCTTTCCCGCGGGGGACGGGGAGGGGTCCGCGGAGACCTGGACTCGCTTCAAACGTAGCGTAGTGGGGCGTTCCGGGACGGTTACCAGGCGTGTTCGGGAAATTCCCGTACACCGGTTGAGGGGACGCGGATCGTAGCGAGGCAGTAGCATCTCGGGGATGACGGGTCCGATTCCCGCCCGGGATGTGCAGGAGCGGGCCCTCGAGCTGGGCTTCGACCTGGCCGGAATCGCGCCCCTGGGCCCGCCGCGCGCGGCCGAGCGCTTCCAGCGCTGGCTCGCGGCCGGACACCACGCGGACATGGACTGGCTGGTGGAAAAGGCCGAGCGGATCCTCGATCCGCGCCTCTCCCTGCCAGCCGGGAAGAGCCTGCTCGTCGTGGGCCTCGGGCACGCGCGCGCCGCGCTCGAGCTCGGCGACGGCGCGCGCGTGGCGCGCTACGCCGCCGGGCGCGACTACCACCACGTGCTCGGCAAGAAGCTGCGCCGGCTGGCGGGCGAGCTGCGCGCGCGCGGCTGGCTCGGCGAGTGGAAGAAGGTGGTCGACGCCGGCCCCCTGCTCGAGCGCTCGCACGCCGCCGAGGCGGGTCTGGGCTTCGAATCCAAGGCCGCCAACCTGCTGAACCCGCGCCACGGGCCGTGGTTCTTCCTGGGCGAGCTCCTGGTGGACGTCGAGTTCGAGCCCACCCCGACGCCGCCCGTGGGCTCCTGCGGCACCTGCACGGCCTGCCTCGACGCCTGCCCCACCGCGGCGATCATCGCCCCGGGTGTGGTCGATGCGCGCCTCTGCCTCTCGTACCACACGATCGAGAACTCCGGCCCGATCCCCCACGCCCTGCGCCCGGCCCTCGGCCCGTGGGTCTTCGGCTGCGACGTCTGCTCGGAGGTCTGCCCCTGGGGCAAGCACGCCCCGGACGCCGCCGCGCGCTTCGGCACGCATCCGGCCCTGCCCGAGGGCAACCTGGCGCGCTGGCTCGGCCTGGGGCCGGCCGAGTTCGAGACCCACTTCGCCGCCTCGCCCCTGCGCCGGGCCGGGCGCGCCGGCCTGTTGCGCAACGCGGCCCTCGTGCTCGGCAACCGCCCGAGCGAGGCGGGCCGGATCGCCCTGCGCAAGGCCCTGGAGGACCCCGAGCCGCTGGTGCGCGCGGCCAGCGCCTGGGCCCTGGCGCGGGCCCACGGCGGCGAGGCCGGCGTGCGCGACGCGCTCGAGGCCGCCGAGGCGCGCGAGAGCGACCCCACGGCCCGGGCCGACCTGGCCGAGAGCCGCGCGCGCGGACCCGGCTGACTGTCGAAACCGCGCGACAGCCCCCGTCGAGATTGCGCGACACGCGCCTAACTCGCTGCGAGTAAAGCACTTATGCGCGTTCCGCCGGCCCGGAAGGGGGGCCCGTGTCGCGCCGGATCGACAACCCGAGCCGCCTCCGGGGCCCGCTCCGGGCCCGCCCCTGTTTTCTCAACCCCATGCGGGGCAAGGACTTACGCGCACGGTTCAGGCTTCGTCAGGAACCCCTGCGCCGTCCTTTGCCAAGGGGGCCGCACTACCCGTGGCCACCAACAGCATGAATCCGAGCGACTTCTACAACGACCGCAAGTTCTGCGAGCACTGCCAGACCTACGTCGCCTACCTCCAGTCGACGGAGCACTCCTACTGCGTGCAGTGCGGCAAGGCGGTGCGGCTGTTCAGCGAGACGGATTGGACGGCCTTCAACGAAGCCCTGAAGGAGCGGCGCCCGAAGGGCGGCCGCCCGCCGAAGGACCGCCGCCGCGAGTCGGCCTGAGCAAAGAACACGTCGAGCACCCGCGCTTGCACCGCGCGGGGGTTTCCTCTGGACCGGGGGCCGCCCGAGCGGCCCCCGGGGTTGTTTCCGGGGAGCGCGCGCCTTGACGCGGGGCGGAAAGCAGGTCCCAATCCGCACTGGCCCGCGAACTCGATCTCCCCATGAGCCCCGAATCCCCCGCGCTCGACGTCCTGTCCTCCGTCCAGGCCCGCTACAGCCAGGGCGCGCGCGAGCGCGTCAACGAGCTGTGCTGCCCGGTCGACTACGACGCCTCGCTGCTCGAGGTGCTGCCGAAGGAGATCCTCGAGCGCGACTACGGCTGCGGCGATCCCTCGCGCTTCGTGAAGAAGGGCGACACCGTGCTCGACCTCGGCTCGGGCGCCGGCAAGATCTGCTTCATGGCGAGCCAGCTCGCCGGCCCGAAGGGGCGCGTGATCGGGATCGACGCCACGGCCGACATGCTGGCCCTGGCCCGTCAGCACGCGCCCGCCATCGGCGCGAAGATCGGCTGGCACAACGTCGAGTTCCGCCACGGGCTGATCCAGGACCTCGCGCTCGACCGCGACAAGCTCGCGGCCTGGATCGAGCGCCACCCGGTGCGCGACCTCGCCGGGCTCGAGGCGCTCGAGGCCGAGAAGGCGCGCCTGCGCCGCGAGGAGCCGCTGGTGCCCGACGGCTCGGTCGACCTCGTGCTCTCGAACTGCGTGCTGAACCTCGTGGACAACCGCCAGAAGGAGGCGCTCTTCCGCGAGATCGCGCGCGTGCTGAAGCGCGGCGGGCGCTGTGCGATCTCGGACATCGTCAGCGACGAGGACGTGCCGCTCGCGCTGCAGAACGACTCCGAGCTGTGGTCGGGCTGCATCTCGGGCGCGATGCGCGAGGACCGCTTCCTGCAGGCCTTCGCCGACGTCGGCCTGTACGGGATCGAGATCGCCGCGCTGCAGGAGGGCCCGTGGGCGGTCGTGGACGGGATCGAGTTCCGCTCGATGACGGTCGTGGCCCACAAGGGCAAGGAAGGCGCCTGCTGGGAGCACGACGAGGCCGTGATCTACCGCGGCCCGTGGAAGGAGGTCGTCGACGACGACGGCCACCGCCTGCGGCGCGGCGAGCGCATGGCCGTGTGCCGCAAGACCTTCGAGATCCTGACGCGCGCGCCCTACCAGGACAGCGTGATCGGCGTGACGCCGCTGATCCCTATCGCGGCCGGAGAGGCCCGGCCCTTCGACTGCGAGGGCACGCGCGTGCGCGCGCCGAGCGAGACGAAGCGCGGCGTGGTGCGCGCCGATGTCGCGCCGGGCACGGGCGCCTGCGTGCCGGGCGAGTCGAGCTGCTGCTGAGCGGAGTGGAGAACTCCCGCGCCGAGCGCCGCGCCCTGCTCGAGCGCGCGCGCCTGATGCTGCTCTTCACGCCCGAGCTGTGCGCGCCGCGCGCGCCGCTCGCGGTGCTCGAGGAGGCCTGGCCGCACGTCGACGCGCTGCAGGTGCGCATCAAGGAGCCCGGGCTCGGCACGGGCCCGGCGCGCACGCTGCTCGAGGTCGCGCGCGCCGTGCTGGCGCTGCGCGCGCGCACGGGACGCGCGGTGCTCGTGCTGGTCAACGACCGCGTCGATGTCGCGCGCGCGCTGGCCGACGAGGGCCTCGACGGCGTGCACGTCGGAGCCGACGACGCGCCTCCGGCTCTGGCGCGCGCCGAGCTCGGGCCCGAGCTCCTGATCGGGCTCTCGACGCATTCCGCCGCGGACGTCGTGCGCGCCGCGGACGAGGCGCTCGACTACCTCGGCTTCGGACCGGTGCACGCGAGCGCCACGAAGGGCTACACGCACGGCCTCGGCAGCGAGGCGGCCTGGATCGCGGCACGTGCGAGCCCCCTGCCGCTCTTCCCGATCGGCGGCATCGACCTCACGAACGTCGACGAGCTCTCCGAGGTCGGACGGGCCGCGGTCTCCTCCGCGATCCTCGCGGCCGAGTCACCGGGCGAGACCGCGCGCGCCCTGCGCGCCGCACTCGAGCCCGCGTGACGCCCCTCGTCGCCCCGGATCAGTCGGACTCGGCGAGCTCCGCCAGCCACTCGGCGGGCATGTCGTAGTTCGCGTAGACGTCCTGCACGTCGTCGTTCGAGTCGAGCAGCTCGATCAGGCGCAGGAGCTTCCCGGCCGTGCCCTTGTCGGCCACCGGCACCGAGGTCAGCGGCACGTAGCCGAGCTCGGCCGAGAGGAAGGCGACGCCGTGCTTCTCGAGCAGGGCCTTGGTCTCGAGGAAGGCGGTCGGAACCCCGAGGATCGTGGCCGCCTCGCTCTCGACCTTGACGTCCTCGGCGCCGACCTCGAGCGCCAGCTCGGTCAGCTCGTCCTCGCTGCGCGTGCCGCGCTCGACCGTGAAGATCGCGCGGTGCTGGAACAGGAAGCCGACCGCGCCGGGCGTGCCCATGTTGCCGTGGCCCTTCTCGAACAGGTTCTTCAGGTCGGCGGCCGTGCGCGCGCGGTTGTCGGACAGCGCCGTGATCATCAGCGCGATCCCGCCCGGGCCGTAGCCCTCGTAGACCAGCTCCTCGTCCTGCTTGCCGTCGCCCGAGGCCTTCTTGATGGTGCGCTCGATGCCCTCCTTCGGCATGTTCATCGCGCGCGCCTTCTCGATCGCGTAGCGCAGCTTCAGGTTCGCGGCCGGATCGACCCCGCCCTGACGTACGGCCGACTGCAGCATGCGCGCACACTTGTTGAAGTTGCGCGCACGCTTCTTGTCGACGGCACCTTTCCTGCGCGCAATGTTCGCCGAATGGGAATGCCCGGCCATCGCGCCCTCGCAGGAAGGTGTCGGATCAGCGCTTCGAGAACTGGAAGCCGCGGCGGGCGCCGCGCTTGCCGTACTTCTTGCGTTCCTTCATGCGCTGGTCGCGCGTGAGGAAGCCGCCCTGACGCAGGCGCTCGAACAGCGCCGGGTTGGCGATCTTGAGCGCGCGCGCGATGCCGAGCGACAGCGCACCGGCCTGGGCGTGCGGACCGCCGCCGTGCACGCTGGACTGCACGTCGTAGGAATCCGGCACCTCGAGCGTGCCGAGCGGAGCCTTGGCCTCGCTGAGGTCGCGCAGGGCGGGGAAGTACTCGGTCACGGGCTTCCCGTTGACCAGGAAGCCGCCCGTACCGGACTTGAGGCGGACGCGCGCCACCGCGGTCTTGCGGCGGCCGAGGCCGAGGAACATTTGCGAGGCCGTCATCGGATCAGTTTCTCCACGAGTGCGGGCTTCTGCGCCGCGTGCGGGTGTTCGCTGCCACCGTAGACCTTCAGGCGCGAGAGCATCTGCGCACCGAGGCGGCCCTTCGGCAGCATGCGCCGCACGGCCAGCTTCACGATGTCGTGCGGGCGCGTCTCCTTGAGCATGTCGAGGGTGTGCTCGTAGCGGCCGCCCGGGTAGCCCGAGTAGCGCACGTAGTACTTGCTCTCGGCCTTCTTGCCGGTGAGGACCACCTTCTCGGCGTTGACCACCACGATGTGGCCGCCCGTGAGCTCCTCGCGGGTGTAGGTGGGCTGGTCCTTGCCCATCAGGCGCGTGGCAATGTCACTGGCCATGCGCCCGAGCATGAACTTCGAGGCGTCGTAGAGGTACCAGCGCTCCTCGACGTCCTGGGCGCGGAAACGGGTCGTCTTCATCGGATGGAAGGGGCTAACGGTTCGCCCACGGGAACACGGTGCGGACGCGCGGCCCGCATCGACCCTTGGGGGCGAACAAGGTACTGGCCCGCGGCCAAGGCATCAATATCCGTTCGGACTCTCCTGAGTCGGAAGCTCGAAACCGGTCGCCCGCAGCCAGCCATCCGCCCCCTTCCGCCCCACCAGGATGCCCACCCCGGGCGGCAAAGCGCCCGTGAGCCAGCCCGGCGGCGCCGCCCCCCCCGGCACGGCCGGCGGCAGCGGGGTCCCCCGCCGCCAGGGCCCGTGGGCGCTCCATTCCCCGCGCGGGGTGCGCACCCAGACGGCCTCCAGGCTCTCGCTCGCGCCCGTGACGAGGAGCTCCGGCGGCGCCGCTCGCTCCAGCTGGTGGAGCTCGACCCCGGGTGCCTGCACGCGCCCGCCGCCGCCGTCGGAGGGGACGTCGAAGAAGAGCGCGACGCCGTCCGGGCGAGCCTCGAGCCGGGTACGCCCGAGGGGCAAGCTCGCGTACGCCCCGCGCACGAGGAGCGCGCGGCCGGCGCCGAGGTCGGCCTCGAGCAGCTCGACCGCGACCGCGCGCGGCCGGGCCTGGGTCGTGCGCCACAGCAGGAAGCCGCCCGCGAGCAGCGCGACGGCCCCGGCCCAGACCGCGCGCCGGCGCAGGCGCACGAGGAGCGGCAGGAGCCCCAGCGCGAGCAGCGCTTCCGCCCGCCCGGCGCGTGCCGGCGCGGCCCCCACCGGCGGCCGGCCGCGCGCGAGCAGCGTACGCGCCTCGCGCGCGAAGGCCGCTTCGGGTTGCTCGGCGCTCCAGCCGAGGACGCGCACGCCCGCCTCACGCGCGCGCGGCAGCGCCGCGGCGGAGAGCCCCTCGATCCCGAGCGGCACGCGCAGCGGCACGGGCACGCTCAGGCGCCGCTCGCCGGCCAGGAACGGCCCGCGCACGCGCGTCGTCCCGTCCGCGCCGCAGTCGAGCGTGAACTCCTCGAGCGGCCCGCGCGCTTCGACCTCGAGCCACCACAGGCGGTTCCCGTCACCGAGCGCGAGCAGCGCGAGCGCGCAGAGGAGGCTCACGGGCGCGCTCCGCGCGGCGTGCGCAGCGTGAACAGCGTCGCCAGGAGGAGCAGCAGGAAGGCGAGCACGAACTCGAACGCCGTGCGGAACTCGGCCCCACCCGGCAGGGCCGTGCGCTGTGCCAGCACGAGCGGCGAGGCCGAGAAGAGCCGCGCCCCCGGCGGAGCGCCCGCCGCGCGCGGCACGAAGACGAGCGCCAGGGCCAGCGCGGCCAGCCCGGGCACGGCGACGAGCCACGCGTCGCGGTAGCGGGCCCGCGTCGCCTCGGCGCGCGCGGCCTGCGCGGCGAGCGCGCTCCAGCCGAGGCACAGGGTGCCGAGACCGAGCGTCAAGGCCGTGGCGCGCGGCGCAGGCATCCCGCGCGCGAGGTCGAGGCCGAGCGCAAGGCCGAGCGGAGGCGCCAACCAGAGGAGCGCGAGGCCGGCCGAGCGCAGGGCGGGCTCCGCGTCCGCGCGCGCACGCGGAAAGGAGAGCGCGAAGAGGGCCACGAGCCACAGGATCGGCGCGTGCGCGCCGCGCACCAGTTCGAGCCCGGGCCACAGCGCCTCGAGGAGCGGCGGCGCAAGACCGAGCCCGTAGGCCGCCACGAGGCCGGGCGGGACCTTCATGGGGCGGCTAACGCACGCGCGGGCGCGACGGATCACGCACGCGCCCGTTGCGTTCCGGAGCCGCCGCCACGGGAGCGCGCGCGGGCACGGCCGCGACCTCGGGCACGGGCGGATTCACCAGCACGAGCTCGGGCCGATCCCAGCGCAGGTCCACCAGACTCCAGTCGTGGGCCACGGGATCCTCGGCAAAAAGCTCCAGCGCGCGCACGAGCGAGCGCCACTTCGCCGCGGGCGCCAGCTCGCCCGGCTCACCACAGCCGGGCACGCGCCCGAACAGGGCCTGGCGCTCTCCGCCGAGCGTGAGGCGCACGCCCGGCTCGTCGAGCGAGGCCCGCCGCGCGGCGGACGCATCGATCACCAGCGGGCCGAGGTGCGCGCGCTGGGCGGGCGTCACGTGCTCGACCAGCGACAGCGCCACGTCGAGCGCGTCCGCATGCTCCGGCTCGACCAGCCAGTCCCCCGGACGCGCGCGCTCGAACAGCGGATCGGCGGCCAGCACCGGCAGGGGCGCGCCGGCGCGCCGCGGCGGCACGGCCCAGCGGCCCTCGAGCACGACGCCGTCGGCGTCCACCAGGAGGTAATCCCCCCGGGCAGGGATGCAGGCCACCGGCTCGCGCAGGGAGAGTTCGAGCTCGAGGTCGCCCTCGGAGGAGAGGGTGCAGCGCTCGACGCGCTCGACGAACGAGAGTCGTTCCAGGGAGGCCTGCAGCGGCGCCAGGAAGGCCACGTTGGCCACATCGAAGGGCGGGGTGCGCGCGAGTTCCGCGCGCACGCGCTCGAGCCAGCGCGGATCGACCCACTCGGGCACCTGGCCGAACTCGGCCGTGGCCGGATCGACCCAGACCTGCGGCCCGGCGGGAGCCTGGGCTGCGGCGGCGCGCGCCTCGCGCCAGAAGGACAGCCCGGCCAGCCCGGCGACAGCCAGCAACGAGAGCGCCACCGGCCAGGCATAGCTGGCGGACGTCTGGCGCGGCGCCGGAGGCTGCGACGCCGGACCCGTCTGGGGCTCCCCGTCCATGCCCGTTCAGGCCTAGTTGATGCGCGACTCGACGGGCGTCGGCAGCTCGACCTCGCGCGTGGAGCTGGTGGGCGTCCCGCGCACGTTCTTGAGGGCGTCCTCGATGAACAGGTCGATCGAGGTCTGGACTTCCTGGATCTCCTCGCGGCTGAAGGACAGGCGCGGGGTGTTCTGGGCGTGCAACTCGTGCCCGAGCAGGCGCGAGATGATCTTGAGGTGCGAGAGCGTGCGCTCGAGACGATTCGGCTGGTTGCCGGTGGGGCGGGAGCGATCCATGGCGAGGTGCGGACGAGGTCGAAGGCGCCGGAACGGGGATCGAACGGGCGATGCGCAGAAATACCGGTTCGCCCGGGCCGGCTCAAGCGCGAAGTCGGAAGACCCTTTGATTCCGCGCGGGCTGACTCGACCATGGCACGGCATGTCGTCGAACGCGCAGGAAGGCTTCGAGGGCGGACGCCTCGTCCGCTGGCGCGGGTTCCAGCTCTCGAGCTTCCAGATCCAGGCCATCGAGGCCCTGCGCTCGGGCAAGAACGTGCTGGTCTCGGCCCCCACCGGCGCCGGCAAGACGCTGGTCGCCGAGTACGCCATCGCCGACGCGGTCGCGCGCGGCCGGCGCTGCGTCTACACCGCGCCGATCAAGGCCCTCTCGAACCAGAAGTACCGCGACTTCCGCGACGACCCGCGCTTCGAGGTCGGGTTGATGACGGGCGACGTGACGATCGCACCCGGGGCGCAGGTCGTGATCATGACGACCGAGATCCTGCGCAACTCGATCTTCGAGGATCCGCACGCGCTCGACGACGTCGACTACGTGATCTTCGACGAGGTGCACTTCCTCGACGACGGCGAGCGCGGCACGGTCTGGGAAGAGAGCCTGATCTTCGCGCCGCCCGACGTGCGCATCATCGCGCTCTCGGCCACGATCCCGAACCTCGAGCAGCTCGGCGCCTGGCTGCGCGAGATCCGTCCGCAGGAGCTCGCCATCGTGCACTCCGCGCGCCGCCCGGTGCCGCTGCAGCTGCGCCTGCACACGACGCGCCACGAGCCCTTCGACGTGGGGCGCCTGGCCTGGGTGCGCAAGCAGGCCTCGCGCAGCGAGGGACGCTTCGAGCGCCGCGGCCGGAACGAGCGCGGACGCGCGCCGCGCGGGCCCTTCGGGCTCGTGCCGGCCGAGCTCGACGACCTGTTCGATCACCTGCAGCGCGAGGAGCTGCTGCCCGTGCTGTGCTTCTCGTTCAGCCGCAAGGACTGCGAGCGCCTCGCGCAGCGCAACCAGCACCGCCAGCTGCTCTCCGACGAGGACCGCCGGCGCATGCTCCGCCTGCAGGAGGAGCTCCTGCACCAGTTCCAGCTGCCGCCCGAGGAAGCGCGCGGCGAGATCTTCCAGCTGGCGACGCGCGGCGTCGGCTTCCACCACGCGGGCATGCTGCCGATCCACAAGGAGGTCGTGGAGCGGCTCTTCACCTCGGGCCTGATCAAGCTGCTCTTCACCACCGAGACCTTCGCGCTCGGCATCAACATGCCGGCCCGCACGGTCGTGTTCTCGTCGCTGCGCAAGTTCGACGGCATCTCGTTCGACTACCTGCGCACGCGCGACTTCCTGCAGATGGCCGGACGGGCCGGACGCCAGGGCCTCGACGCGGCCGGGCTGGTCGTGACGCACCTCGACGGACGCGACCTCGGCGAGGCGCCGATCGAGCGCCTCTTCACCGGCAAGAGCGAGGCGGTCGTGTCGCGCTTCCGGCTCTCGTACTCCTCGCTGCTGCACCTCGCGGCGCTGCTCGGGCGCGAGCACGTCTTCGAGGCCTGGCTCCGCTCCTTCGACCACTACCAGCACCGCGCCAAGAGCCGCAAGGCGCGCGAGAAGCAGGAGTACCTCCAGCGCGAGCTCGTGCACGCGCACCTCGCCCTGCTGGACGAGCTCGGCTACCTCGACGAGCGGGGTCGGCCGACCGAGCGCGGCGAGGTCGCACGGCTGCTGTACGGCTACGAGCTGCCGATCACCGAGCTGCTCTTCCGCGGCCACCTGCGCGGGCTCGCCCCGAAGGCCCTGGCGGTCGTGCTGGTCGGCCTCGTGCACGAGGAGCGCGGCCGCGGACCGGCCGAGCACGTGCCGACGCGCTTCCACGGCCCCGTGCGGCGCGGGGTCGAGCGTCTGTGCGAGGAGCTCAACGCGCTCGAGCGCCGCTACGACCTGCCGCAACCTTCGAAGACCCCGGCCTGGGGCCTGACGCGCGCCATCGAGGCCTGGTACGAGGGCGCGAGCTTCGAGGAGATCGAGGGCCTGACCCCGGCCACGCCCGGGGAGATCTGCCGCACGTTCCGCATGGCGATCCAGCTGCTGCGGGCCGTGCGCCGCACCCAGGGCCCGGCCCAGGACCTCGGGGCGGAGATCGATGAAGTCCTGCGCCGGATCAACCGAGAAGAGATCGACGCCCGCCGGCAGCTCAGCCTGGGCTGACCCCGGACGCCTTCCGAAAACCCACCGCCGGTGGTATCCGGCGCACGAGGACCCACTAGAGGGCTCTTGCGGACCCGATGCGAAGCCGTAGATTCCTATCCCTTCGCGTCTCGGGGGCCCTCGCCCACGAGCCCGCGCCCCTGACCTCCCCCCCGCGCGAAGGCGCCGGAACGGCCCCCACGGCCGCTCCCGCCGTGACGTCGCGCAAACTGACGACGGTTCCACGAATCCCGATGAGACGAGCCCTGGTCCTGGCCGCCGCGGCGGCCCCGATCTTCCTCGCCCCGACCGCCGCCGCCGCCGCCTCGAGCAACAAGAGCGCGCCCCCCGAGAACGTCGAGATCAAGACGAACGACGGGGTGAAGCTCGCGGCCTCCTTCTACAAGCCCTCCGAGCGCGCCCCGGCCGTGCTCGTCCTGCACGACGCCGGTGGCAGCCGCGCGCAAGTAGAGCCCTTCGCCGAGCGCCTGCAGAAGCAGGGTTTCGGCGTGCTGACCGTCGACCTGCGCGGCCACGGCGGCTCGAAGACCGACAAGCTCGACTGGGACAAGCTCTCGGAGGACGAGAAGAAGTCGACCTGGTCCTTCGCTCCGCGTGACGTCGATGCGGCCGCGGCCTGGGTGCTCGCGCAGCAGAACATCCACAGCACGAGTCTCTCGATCCTGGGCGTCGGCTCGGGCTGCGCGCTCGCCGTGCGCCACGCGAAGAACGACGAGAACGTCGTCAGCCTGGCGCTGCTCGCGCCGCACACGCAGGACTTCGGCTTCGACGTGCGCGCCGACATCAAGGCCCTGGCGGGCCTGCCGACGTTCCTGGCCGCGCCGAAGGACGACGAGGCCGAGCGCATGGCGATCGACGCGAACACGAGCTCCGGCAATCCCTTCGTCGAGTTCGTGCTGGCGCCCGCCAAGGGCACCACCGTGCTCGAGGACAAGAAGCTGCCGATGCGCGTGGCCGCCTGGCTGGGCGAGAAGGCCCTGCCCAAGAAGGGCAAGAAGTAGCGCGCGGTCCACGGGACCGGTCGGGCTCGAACACGAGCGGAGTGCGGGCGTGCCGTCGGACGGCGCGCCCGCAGTCGTTTCCGGGGCGAGCGGGAAAGTCGTTCGGGGCCGGCGCGGCGCGCGCCGCTCGCCTCCGCGCGTCCCGCCGGGGCGGGGTAGGTTTCGAACGAGTCGCGGGGATCGTCCCCGTCGATTCGCTCCCGCACTCCTGCCTCCGCTTCCCCGGAATCTCGCATGAAACGGCTCCTCTCCCTCGCCCTGTTCGGCGTGCTGGCCGCGGCCAGCGCCTCGGCCCAGGCCTCCTCGATCGACCCCGGCATGCCCACGCGTCCGAACGACATCGGCCGCAACTCGCCGCCCGTCACGAACCCCGAGCCGATCACGCTGGTCGCCCTGGCGGGCGGCGCGGCCGTCGCCGGTGGGCTGATGCGGCGCCGCAAGCAGGCCAAGTAGCGGAACTCCGATCGTGCTCTCCGCCCGGGCCATCCGCGGGTGGGAGCTGGCGCTCTTCACTCTCTCCGTCTCGCCACTCGTGGTGGAGTGGCTCGAGACGGTCGGCGCCTCCTCCCGCCTGAGCTACGCGCTGCTGGTGCCGCTCCTCTGCGCGGCCCTGGCCTGGCGCAGCCGCGGTGCGGCCCGGGCGGAGAGCCCTTTCCCGAGCACGGTGCCGTTGGGCACCGTGCTCGCTCTCCTTTCCGGCGCGGCCTTCCTGGGTGGAGCGCTCTCGGGCGTCTTCACGCTGTCCCTGCTCGGTGTGCCGCTCGGCGTGGCCGCCCTGACGGCGCGTCACGGGGGCCCGGGCGCCCTGCGGCGCCACGCAGCGGCGCTGCTGCTCCTGCTGGCGCTCGTTCCGCCGCCGATGCCGCTGATGGACCGCGTGAATCCGGCCCTGGTCGAGGCCTCGGGCCGCACCGCGGTGACGCTGCTCCTGCCCTTCGATCCGTCCGTGACCTGGCAAGGCCCCGAGTTCTACTTCCGCGGCTGGACGCTGGTCGTGGCCGAGGTCTGCAGCGGCTCGGGCACGTTCCTGATGCTGTTCGTGCTGAGCGGCTTCCTGGCCGCCCTGTTCCGCCTCGGGTGGAGGCCGTCCGCCGCGCTGCTCCTGCTGTCGGTGCCGGTCACGCTGCTCGTCAACGGCGTGCGCATCGCGAGCTCGGCGCTGGTGATCGACCGCTTCGGCGCCGCCGCCGGCGAGGGGCTCGCGCACGAGCTGCTCGGCCAGGCCGTGGTGATCGTGGGCGCCGCCCTGCTCGTGCTGGTGGTCGAGCGCTGGAGCGCGCGCGGCGCACGCACGGAGGTCGCATGCGCTTCCTGAGCACGTTCTCGGGCGCCTTCCTGCTGCTCTCGGCGGGCTTCGCCGGCGCGGTCGAGCTCGGCCTGTTCGCGCGCGCCTCGGGTCCGGAGCTCGCCACGCTGCCCGCCGCGCTCGGTCCGTTCACGCTCGGGGCCGAGATTCCCTTCGATCCCGCCGCGCTGGGCGAGACGCCGCCCGAGGCCTTCACCTTCCGCAGCGTGACCGACGCCGCGGGACGCGAGGGCCAGCTCTTCATCGCCTACTACGCGCGCGCCCAGCGCTGGAGCGGCCGTCCGCACGACGTCGACCGCTGCTTCACTGCGCTCGGCTACGAGGAGCGCGAGGTGCACACGCTGGACGAGGCGCACCGGCCCTGGTCGCGGCGCTTCGAGAAGGACGGCCGGGCGATCCGCGTGGTGCACTGGCTCGAGCGTCCGGGCGACGACGCGAACGCGCTCGGCCTGGCTCCGCTCGTCGCGCGCCTCGTCGACGGCTCGGGCTTCCGCCCGGACGTGTGCTCGATCTACTTCGAGTTCCCGGCCGAGGCCGCGCCCGACGACGCGACCGCCGCCGCGGCCGTGGCGGCCCTCTCGCAGGCCATCGACGCGCGCTGGTGAGGGCCCGGCCTCAGGGCGCGGCCTGCGCCGGCCAGCCGCCGCCCAGCGACTTGTAGAGCCGCACCATGGCCACGAGCTCGTCACGCCGCGCGCTGGCCTCGTCGAGCTCGGCCAGGAACAGCGAGCGCTGCGCGTCGAGCACCTCGAAGTAGGCCGCGACGCCGCCTTGATAGCGCAGGTCGGCGAGCTCGAGCACCTTGCGCTCGGCGGTGACGCGCTGCGCCTCGGCCGCGCGACGCCCCGCGGCGCGCCGACGATCCGCCAGGGCGTCCTCGACGTCGCGCAGCGCGGCGCGCAGGCTGAACTCGTAGGCCAGCAGGGCCTGACGCTGGACGGACTCGGCCAGCTCGATGCCGCGCCGGTTGCGGCCCGCGTCGAAGATCGGCTGCAGCAGGTTCGCGCCCAGCGACCAGACGCGCGCGGGTGCCTCGAGCAGGTCGCCGAGCGTGCTGCTCTCCTGCCCGAGCTCGCCGGTCAGCGCCACGCGCGGGAAGAGCAGCGCGCGCGCCGCGCCGATCTCGGCCGTGGCGGCGGCGAGCTCCTCCTCGGCCGCGCGCACGTCGGGGCGACGCTCGAGCAGCTCGGACGGCAAGCCGGCCGGCACCGCCGGCACGGCCTCGAAGGCGAGTGCCGGCCCGCGCTCGATGCGCCCGGGGTTCCCGCCGAGCAGCAGCGCGAGCGCGTTCTCGGCCCGCTCGACGAGGCCCTCGAAGTCGTGCACCAGGGCCTCGGTGCGGAAGGCCTCGGCCTCGGCCTGGCGCCAGTCGAGCTCCGAGGTGCGTCCGCCCTCGAAGCGCACGCGCGCGAGCTCGACGTAGGCGCGGCGCGACTCGAGCGTGCGCCGCGCGATCGCGAGGCGCTCGTCGAGGTCGACGAGCTCGACGTAGCCCTGCGCCACCGCCGCGACCAGCGTGAGGGCCGCGGCCCGGTGCGTGAACTCGGCCGCGGCGAGGCGCGCCCGCTCGGCCTCGCTCGCGCGCCGCAGGCGCCCGAACAGGTCGAGCTCCCAGGAGGCCGTGCCGGCCAGCGCGTAGAGCGAGCCCTGATCGTCCGCCCCCGCCGGGAGCGGCGTGAACCCGTTCTCGCTCACGTCGAGGCGCGCCGCGCCCGCGGCGAGGTCGAGGCGCGGGTACAGGTCGGCGCGCGCCAGACCGAGGCGCGCGCGCGCGAACTCGACGCGCTCGAGCGAGAGCGCCAGGTCCTGGTTCCCGGCCAGGGCCGTCTCGATCAGGCGCACGAGCTCGGGCGTGTCGAAGAGCTCCCACCAGGCGACCTCGGCCAGCGAAGCCCCGCCCTCCGCGCCCTCGGCGCGCCAGGCCGCGGGCGGCGCAAGCTCGGGACGCGCGTAGTCGGGGCCGACCTTGCAGCCGGCGAGCGCGAGCAGCACGAGAAGCCACGCGGGCCGCATCACTTCGCCTCCTCCACCACGGGCCGCGCGGCGGGTGCCGCGGCCGAGTTCCGGCGCCCGAGGCGCTCGACGAAGGCGAAGTTCCCGGGGATCAGGAACACCCCCAGCGCGGTCGCGACCAGCATGCCCCAGAAGACCGCCGTGCCCATCACGTTCTGCGCGCCCGAGCCGGCCCCGCTGGCGCGCATCAGCGGCACGACGCCGAGCAGGAAGGCGAAGGCCGTCATCAGGATCGGCCGGAAGCGCAGCCGCGCCGATTCGAGGGCCGCCTCGCCCACCTCCATGCCTTCCTCGTGCTTCGCCTTGGCGAACTCGACGATCAGGATCGCGTTCTTGGCCGCCAGGCCGACCAGCATCACGAGGCCGATCTGCACGTAGACGTTGTTGTCGTAGCCCATCAACCAGGCCCCGAAGAAGGCCCCCAGGGCGACGAGCGGCGAGCCGAGCAGCACGGCCCACGGCAGGCGCCAGCTCTCGTACAGCGCGGCCAGCAGCAGGAACACGAACAGGATCGCCATCGCCAGCGTCGGACCGGCCGACGGCGCGACCTTCTCCTGGTAGGACATGCCCGAGTACGCGAAGCCCATCTCGCGCGGCATCGTCGCGCGGAAGACCTCCTCGAGCGCGGCCAGGGCCTCGCCCGAGGTGAAGCCGGGAGCCGGCACGCCGCTGACCTCGACCGAGCGGAACAGGTTGAAGCGCGTGCTGACCTCGGCGCCCGGCGTGGGCGTCACGCTGACCAGCGTGGCGAGCGGGATCATCTCGCCGGTCGTGGCGCTGCGCACGTGGATCTTGCCGATGTCCTCCGGGCTGCGGCGCGCCTCGGCCTCGGCCTGCACGTAGACGCGGTACAGGCGCCCGAAGCGGTTGAAGTCGTTGACGTACGAGCCCCCCAGCACCGTGGCCATCGTCTGGTAGGCCTCGTTCACCGGCACGCCGAGCTTCTTCGCCTTCTCGCGGTCGAGCTCGACCGCGAGCTGCGGATAGGTCGGATCGAAGGCGGTGAAGAGGTTGGCGAGCTCGGGCCGCGCGCGCGCCGCCGCCAGGAACTCCTGCGTGCGCTGGCCGAGCTCGGCCAGCGACAGCGAGCCGCTGCGGTCCTGCAGCAGGAAGTTGAAGCCGGCCGAAGAGCCGAAGCCCGAGAGCGTCGGCACGTTGAACGGGAACACGATCGCGGCGGGGATGCGCGCGAAGCGCGCCTGCAGCGTGGCCATGATCCCGCGCGCGTGCAGGGCCGCGCTCGGGCGCTCTTCCCAGGGCAAGAGGCGCACGAAGATCGTCCCGTAGTTCGGCTGGTAGGTCGAGGTCACGGCCCCGAAGCCGCCGATCGTCTGGAAGGACTCGACGCCCTCGGTCTCCGCCAGGATCGCCTCGACCTCGCCGAGGACGGCGCTGGTGCGCTCGAGCGAGGCCGCCGGCGGCAGCATCACCGTGACGCCCAGGATGCCCTGGTCCTCGTCGGGGATGAAGCCCGCCGGAAGGCGCGCGCCGAAGAAGCCCGCGCCGAGCACCACGCCGCCCACGGCGACGATCGACAGCACGGCGCGGCGCACGAACAGGCGCGTGAGCGCGACGTAGCCACCGGTCAAGCGCTCGAAGCCGCGGTTGAAGCCGCCGAAGAGGCGCGTCAGGAGCCCGGGCTTCTCCGGCTTCGGCCGCAGCAGCATGGCCGCGAGCGCCGGCGAGAGCGAGAGCGCGCTGAAGGCCGAGAGCAGCACCGAGATCGCGATCGTCAGCGCGAACTGCTGGTACATGCGGCCCGTCAGGCCGCCCAGGAAGGCGACCGGCACGAACACCGCCGCGAGGATCAGGGCGATCCCGATCACGGGCCCCGAGACCTCCTTCATGGCGAGCTCGGTCGCCTCGCGCGGCGACTTGCCGTGCTCGATGTGGTGCATGACCGCCTCGACCACCACGATCGCGTCGTCGACGACGATGCCGATCGCGAGCACGAGGCCGAACATCGACAGCGTGTTGACCGAGAAGCCGAGCAGCGGGAAGAACAGGAACGTCCCGAGCAGCGAGACCGGCACGGTCAGGAGCGGGATCAGCGTCGCGCGCCAGTCCTGCAGGAACAGGAACACGACCAGCGTCACGAGCACCACGGCCTCGAGGAAGGTGTGCACGATCGACTCGATCGAGGCCTCGACCGCCGGCGTCGTGTCGTACACGATCCGGTAGTCCATGTCCGGCGGGAAGAGCGCCCTGGCGCGCTCCATCGTCGCGTACAGCTCCTCGGCCGCGGCGAGCTGGTTCGCGCCGGGCAGGAGGTACACCGCCATCGCGCCCGAGGGCTTGCCGTCGAGCCGCCCGAAGGAATCGTAGTTCTGCGCCCCGAGCTCGGCCCGGCCCACGTCACCGAGGCGCACCTTGGCGCCGGTCTCGCTCTCGCGCAGCAGGATGTCCTCGAACTCCGCGGCCGTGATCAGGCGCCCGGGCGCCTGGACCGTGTAGGTGAACTCCTGATCGGGCAGGCTCGGCGCGGCGCCGATGCGGCCGGCCGGCGCCTGCAGGTTCTGCTCGCGGATCGCGGCGATCACGTCGGCCGGCGTAAGCGCGAGCTTGGCCAGGCGATCGGGGTCGAGCCACACGCGCATGCCGTAGTCGCTGCCGCCGAACAGGTCGACCTGGGCCACGCCGGGGATGCGCAGCAGCTGGTCGCGCAGGTTGATTCCGCAGTAGTTGACCAGGAAACCCGCGTCGTAGCTCCCGCCCGGCGAGTAGGTCGAGACGAGCATCAGGATGCTCGGGCTCATCTTCTTGACCGTGACACCCTGCTGCAGGACCTCCTGCGGCAGGCGCGCCTGGGCCGAGGACACGCGGTTCTGCGTCAGGACGTTGGCCTTGTCCTGGTCGGTGCCCACCTCGAAGAACACGTCGAGCACCATGCGCCCGTCGCTCGTGTTCGACGACTTCAGGAAGATCATCCCGTCGACACCGTTGACCTCCTGCTCGAGCGGCGTCGCGACCGACTGCTCGACGGCCGGCGCGGAGGCCCCGGGGTAGGTCGCGCTCACGCGGATCGTGGGCGGCGCGAGAAACGGGTACTGCTCGATGCTCAGGCCCTTCAGCGCGAAGAGGCCGAGCATCGTGATCAGGATCGAGAGCACGATCGCGACGATCGGCCGGCGCAGGAAGAAGTTCGCCATGGGTCAGCGCGCGGCGGCGGCCGGAGCCTCGGCCTCGACCCGCACGGGCACGACGCGCATGCCGTCGCGCACCTTCTGCAGGCCCTCGACGACGATGGTCTCGCCGGCCGCGAGGCCGGAGGCGATCACCCACAGGCTGCCGAGGCGCTCTCCGGGCACGACCAGGCGCTGCGCGACGCTGTCGCCCGCCCCCAGCACGAGCACGTGGAACAGCCCCTGCATCTCCTGCACCGCGCGCTGCGGCACGAGGACCGCACCCGGCCGCAGCTCGACCGTGGCGCGCACGCGCGAGTACTGGCCCGGCCGCAGGATCGTGCCCGGGTTCGGGAAGGCGGCCTCGAGCAGGATCGTGCCGGTGCGCGTGTCGATCGCGCGATCGACGAAGACCAGCGAGCCCGCGTGCGGGTGCACGCTCCCGTCCGCCAGCAGGAGCTCGAAGGGCGGACCGTCCTTGCCGTCGCCGACGCCCGTGCCCTTCTTGCGCGCGAACTCGAGGTAGTCGCGCTCGGGGAAGCTGAAGCGCACGTGGATCGGGTCGGGGCGCGAGAGGCGCGTCAGGAGCGTGCTGCCGCCGCGGCCGACCAGCGAGCCGGGGAAGACCTCGGTGCGGCCGACCAGGCCCGCCTCGGGCGCCGTGACGCGCGTGAAGGAGAGGTCGAGCTCGGCCTGCGTGACCTGCGCGCGGGCCGCCTCGACCGTGGCCGCCGCGGCGCGCTCGAGCGCCACCGCCGTCTCGTATTCCTGGCGCGAGACCGCGTTGCGCGCGACCAGCGGCTCGTAGCGCGCGACGTCCTGGTGCGCACGCGCCAGCCCGGCCTCGGCCTCGGCCAGCCCGGCCCGCGCCGCCGCCAGGCGCGCCTCGAACGGGCGCGCGTCGATCGTGTAGAGCAGATCCCCCTGCGCGACCAGCGAGCCCTCTCGGTAGTCGACGCTCTGCACGTGTCCCTCGACGCGCGCGCGGATCTCGATCTCGCTGCTGCCGCGCAGCTCGCCGAGGGCCTCGACCTGCACCGGCACGTCGCGCACGAGCACCTCGGCCACCCTGACCTCCGGCGGCGGCGGAGCCTGTCGGCCGGCGGCGGGCTCCGGCCCGCAGGCGGCCTGGAGGGAGAGGAGCAAGAACCCGGGACCCGAGCGGCAGGGGAAGCGCTTCATCCGCCGCTCAGCATGAAGCCGACGCGGTGAGCGGTCAATCGAGCTCGGGCGGAGGACTCTTCCCGGATGCGGTCCTGGCCACCCGGATCCCTGGTGCCTGCGGACGAAGCGGACCGGAGGCGAATCCCGGTAGAATCCCGCGCGCATGTTTGTCACGACACTCGCCGTGCTCGCGCTCGCAGTTCAACAGGGCACTACCCCGCCGCCCCCGCTCGCCCTGATCGGCGCGCGCATCCACACCGTCTCCGGCGCGGAGATCCCGAGCGGGATCCTCGTCGTCGATGGCGGCGTGATCGCCCACGTGGGCCCGCTCGACTCGACGCCGATCCCGGCCGGCGCGGTGATCCGCGACGTCAGCGGCAAGGTGCTCGTGCCGGGCCTGGTCGACACCCACAGCCACATCGGCGAGGTCGAGGGCGGCGACGGGTCGAGTCCGATCCAGCCCGCGGTGCGCGTGCTCGATTCGATCGACGTGCGCGATCCGTCCTTCGCGCGGGCGCGCGCGGGCGGGCTCACCACGGTCAACATCATGCCCGGCTCGGGACACCTGCTGAGCGGTCAGACGATCTACGTGAAGCTGCGCGAGGGACGCACGATCGAGGAGTGCGCGATCCGCAGCAAAGACGGCCGGATCGCAGGCGGGATGAAGATGGCGAACGGCACGAACTCGCGCCGCGATCCGCCCTTCCCCGGCACGCGCGCGAAGTCGGCCGCGCTGGTGCGCGAGCGTTACCTCGCGGCGCAGGAGTACGTGCGCAAGCTGCAGGACCCCGACCCCGAGAAGCGCCCGGCGCGCGACCTCGCGCTCGAGGCCCTGGCCGAGTGCCTCTCCGGCGAGCGCATCGTCCACCACCACACGCACCGCCACGACGACATCCTGACCGTGCTGCGGCTGCGCGAGGAGTTCGGACTGCGCGTCGTCCTGCACCACGTCTCGGACGCCTGGAAGGTGGCCGACGAGATCGCGCGCGCGGGCGTGCCGAGCTCGCTGATCCAGATCGACAGCCCGGGCGGCAAGCTCGAGGCCCTCGGCCTGAGCTGGGAGAGTGCGCGCGCACTGACCGACGCCGGCGGCAAGGTGTGCTTCCACACTGACGACGGCATCACCGACTCGCGCCTGTTCCTGCGCTCGGGCGCGCTGGCCGTGCGCGCCGGGCTCACGCGCGAGCTCGCTCTCGCGGCCCTGACGCTCGAGGCCGCGCGCATGCTCGACCTCGGCGAGCGCGTCGGCTCGCTCGAGGTCGGCAAGGACGCCGACTTCGTGCTGCTCTCGGGCGACCCCTTCTCGGTCTACACGCAGGTGCTCGAGACCTGGGTCGAGGGCGAGAAGGTCTTCGATCGCGCCGACCCGGCCGACCGCCAGTACGCCGTGGGCGGTCCGGGTGCCGGCAGCCGGTTCCTGTCGGAGTGCTGTGGCGGCGACGTGGAGGAGCAGTGATGAAGATGCACATGTACCTCGTGGCACTCGTGGCGACCCTCTCCCCGCTCACCGCCCAGGAGCTCGCCATCAAGGCGCGCATCGTGCACACCGCGGCGGGCGCGCCGATCCCCGACGGGGTCGTGCTCGTGCGCGCCGGCAAGATCGCCGCCGTCGGCAAGCAGAGCGAGATCAAGGTGCCGGCCGGGATCGACGTGCTCGAGGCCGCGGTGGTGACGCCGGGGCTCGTGGACGCACACTGCTCGCTCGGCCTGGCCGGGATCCTGAACTACGAGCACGACCGCGACGAGCTCGAGCGTTCCGAGGCCGTGCAGCCCGAGCTGCGCGCGCTGGACGCCTACAACCCGCGCGAGCCCCTGATCGAGTGGGTGCGCGGCTTCGGCGTGACCACCGTGCACACCGGGCACGCGCCTGGGGCGGTGATCTCGGGCCAGTCGCTCGTGGTCAAGCTGCGCGGGAACACGGTCGACGAGGCCGTCTTGAACCCGAGCGCGATGGTGACCGCGACGCTCGGCGAGGGCGCCACGAGTCGCGCCGACAAGAGCCAGCCGGGCACGCGCTCGAAGGCCGCCGCGCTGCTGCGCGAGGAGCTCGTCAAGGCGCAAGCCTTCGTCGAGAAGCGCCGGAAGGCCGAGGCCGACGGCAAGCCGCCCGAGCGCGACCTCGGGCTGGAGGCGCTCGCACGCGTGCTCTCCGGCGAGCTGCCGCTGCTCGTCACGGCGCACCGCACCCAGGACATCGCCACCGCCCTGCGCCTGGCCCGGGAGTTCGGCTTCAAGCTCGTGCTCGACGGCGCGGCCGAGTCGTACCGCATGCTGGACGAGCTCAAGGCCGCGGGCGTGCCGGTGATCGTGCATCCGACGATGTTCCGCGCCGTGGGCGAGACCGAGAACCTCTCGCTCGAGACGCCCGGCGTGCTGCGCAAGGCCGGCCTCACGGTCGCGCTGCAGACCGGCTACGAGGCCTACGTGCCGCGCAGCCGCGTGCTCCTGTTCGAGGCCGCCGAGGCCGCCGCCTACGGGCTCTCCTTCGACGACGCGCTCGCGCTCGTGACGATCGAGCCGGCGCGCCTGCTCGGCCTCGAGCGGCGCATCGGCTCGATCGAGCCCGGCAAGGACGCCGACCTCGCGCTCTACGACGGCGACCCGTTCGAGTACACGACGCACTGCACGGGCGTCGTGATCGACGGCCGCATCGTCAGCCGCGAGGCGCGCTGACGCGCCGCACGGATCAGCGCCCCTGGTAGCGCGGCTTGCGCTTCTCGGCGAAGGCCGCCAGGGCCTCGAGCCGGTCCTGGGTGCCGAGCACGCGCTCGTAGCAGCGCGCCTCGTGCTCGAGGCCGCGCTCCTGAGGCAGCTCGACGCCGTGGTCGATCGCGTCCTTGGCGGCGCGCACGGCCACGGGACCGTTGCCCGCGATCGCCAGGGCGAGCTCGCGCGCGGCCTCGACGAGCTTCCCCGCCGGGGCGACGCGGTTCAGGAGCCCGATGCGCTCGGCCTCCTCGGCCCCGAGCTTGCGCGCGGTCAGGATCAGGTCCTTGGCGCGCGACTTCCCGATCAGGCGCGGCAGGCGCTGCGTGCCGCCGGCGCCCGGGATGATCGCGAGCGAGGCCTCGGTCAGGCCGAGCTCGGCGTGCGGCGCGGCGAGGCGCAGGTCGCAGGCCAGCGCCAGCTCGGTCCCGCCGCCGAAGCAGAAGCCGTTGATCACCGCCACGGTCGGCTGCGGCATGGCCTCGACGTCGTCCATCAGCGCGCGGATGTTCTTCACGAACACGGGCACGCGCTCGAGCGGCATCGTCTTGCGCTCCTTCAGATCCGCGCCCGCGCAGAAGGCCTTCTCGCCCGCGCCGCCGATCAAGAGGCAGCGGATCGAGAGGTCCTCGCGCAGCTCCGCCAGCAGCGTCCGGAAGCGTCGCAGGGTCGGGAACGAGAGGCAGTTCATCACCTCCGGCCGCTGGAGCGTGAGCCAGGCGAGGTCGCCCTCGCGCTGGCAGGTCACGAGCTCGGGCTGGAGCGGAACGTCGGCGGGAAAGTCGGCGTCGAGACGGCTCATGCGTCCATGGTAGCGAGCGGCAACGCGAGCAGCTCCTCGGTCGCCGCCAGCAGCGCCTCGGGCTGCAGCGCGTAGCACTGCAGGAACTCGGAGCCGGCCAGCGCACAGCGCTCGCGGTGACACGGGCCGCAGGGCACCTGCACGCGCACGAGACGCTCACGCTCGTCGAGGCCGGAGTGGCGCGCATCGGTCGGCCCGGCCACGATCAGGACCGCGCGCCGCAGGGCGCGCGCCACGTGCCGCGGACCGCTGTCACCGCTCCACACCACGCGCGCCTCGGCCGTGTGCGCGACGAGCTCCCCCAGCAGCGCCGGAGGGTCGCGCAGCACGAGCACGCGGGGCCCACCGAGCTCGCGCGCCAGGGTCTCGAGCGGTTCCTCCTCGCCCGGCGCGGCGACCAGCACGAAGGCGAGGGGCGCACGGCGCGCGAGGAGCCGCGCGGCCTCGAGCCAGAGGCGCGGTGGAACTCCCTTGCTCGAGCCCGGGCGCGCGCCGGCGTGCACGAGCACGAAGGGCGCGTCGGGCGCGAGCCCGCCGGCCGCGCGGCGGGCGCGGGCCTGCACCAGGGACTCGGGCTCGACGTCGAGGCGCGGCGCGCCGTGGGCGAGCGGCACGCCCAGCAGGCCGAGCAGCTCGGCCAGGGAACGCGTCAGCGGGCGCGGCAGGTAGCGTCGCCCGCGGCCGGCACGCCCGAGCCCGAGCGGCACGCCGCCGCGCTCGCGCGCCGGTGCCAGCGTGTCGGTCAAGAGGAGGCCGCGTCCGTCGCGCGCGAAGCCGACGCGGCGCGGCACGCGCGCGCGGAAGGCGGCCCAGGCACTGCGAAACGAGCCCGTGCAGAGCAGCGCGAGATCGTGGCCGGCGTAGTGCTCGGGCGCATCCCCGTCGCGCGCGGCGAGCACGACGCGCCGCGCGGTCGCGAAGCGCCGCGCGAGGAGCGCGAGGTGCGGCGCGAGCCCGACCAGGGTCAGACTGCCGCGCGGCAGGGCCGAATCGAGCGCGCGCAGGGCCGGCTCGGCCATCACGAAGTCGCCCAGCCACGAGGGCAGGCGCACGACCACGCGCTCGTCGCCGCGGAGTCCAGGGCCGATCATGCGCGCGAGAGGAGCCCGTCGGCCGCGGCCAGCACGCGCTCCGGCTCGAGCTCCTCCATGCAGCGGTGGTGGCCGAGCGGACACACGCGCTCGAGACAGGGCGCACACTCGAGCCCCTCGACGCGCACGACCGTGCAGCGCTCGAGCGAGCTCGCCGTCAGCTCGGGAAAGTTCGGCCCCATCACGGTCACGCAGGGCACGTCGAAGGCCGCCGCGAACCAGCGCGGGCCGGAATCGCTCGAGACGAGCAGCGCGCTCTCGGCCACCAGCGCCTTCAGGCCCTCGAGATCGCGCGGCTCGTCCGCGAGATCGATCACCGGCGTGCGGCAGGCCGCCACCACGGCGCGCATCACCGCCTCCTCGCCCGGCGCGCCGGTCACGACCGCGTGCAGACCGTGGCGCTCGTGCAAGAGCTCGAGCGCGCGCGCGTGGTGCCGCGCAGGCCACATCTTGGCCGCCCCGAAGGCGGCCGAGGGCGTGCACAGGGCGTAGCGCGCGCGCGGCGCGAGCCCGCGCGACTCGAGCCGCGCGCGCCAGAAGCGGCGCGTGGCCTGGGACACGTAGAGGCGCGGATGCAGGTCGAGTCCGCTCAGGCCGACCAGCCCGGCCACGTCAGCCAGCAGGTGCGCGGTCGGGATCGGCACGCGCCGTCCGCCGCGCGTGGACGGCACGATCCGGTGCGTCAGGAGCAGCCCGCGCCCACCCAGCGCCGCGCCGAAGCGCAACGGCACGCGCGCGCGCCAGGCCCGCCACGCGGCCCCCATCGAGTTCGTGAGCAACAGCACACCGTCCGGGGCCAGACGCCGGTAGAGCGCGCTCTCGTCCGCCCCCTTCGCCAGGGCCTCCACGTGCGCCTCGCAGGGCCCGCCCGCGAGCAGCGCAGCGAGGTGCGCGCGCACGACGATCGAGACGCGCGCGAAGCGACCGCTCGCCAGGGCGCCCTCGAGCACGGGGGTCGCCATCGCCAGATCTCCGACCCAGTTCGGGGCCCGGATCGCGAGGTGGCGGAGGGGCGGTGTGGCCATCGCCCGCGATCATCCCCGGCCGCGCCCGGGTCGGTCAACCGCGCGGCGCCTCGCGCAGGAGCGCCGTCACGCGCGCACGGAGCTCGCTCAGCAGGAAGGGCTTCAGAAGGAACTCCTCGCCGGGCTCGCCACCCGACTCGCCCGGATGGCCGCTCATCAGCAGCGCGCGCGTTCCGGGCCAGAGCCGGCGCAGCCGGGCCGCAAGGCTACGGCCATCCTCGCCGGGCAGGTGCAGGTCGATCAGCAGCACGTCCGGGACGAACGGCGCACGCGGGCACCAGGTCTCCACCTCGGCAGCGTGTCGCAGGGCCGCGACCCTGAAGCCAGCCCGCCCGAGAGCCTCGCTCAGGAGCCCGCGCAGCGCGTTCTCGTCCTCGACGACGAGCACGCTTCCCGCGCTCCCACCCCCGGAGGGGCGCGATTCGAACCGATCGGGCACAATCGACATACGGCACTCCTCGATTCCTGGTCCAAAGTCAGCCTGCACGCAGCAGAGCGCGACGCCACGACTGCGACAACGAGGAAAAGTCCGTAGCGGCGCAAAAAAGTGCCGAAATCGTAAAAAAAATCCGCGCGGCGCGCGTTCAGCGCGCGTCTCGGCGCGTGCGCACGAGGTCGCGCACGAAACGCCCCCCCTGCGCCAGCAGGATGCAGCCGAGCAACACCCGCCCGAAGAAGGCGAAGGCCTCGTGGTGGGCGGCCTGGACGCCGAGCAGGGCGCCGACCAGCGCTCCTGCCCCGAGCGGGACTCCGAGCGTGTAGCTGATGTTGCCGGCGCGCGCGTGCAGCCACAGCGAGCGCAGCGCGGCGACCGCTCCGGCAGCGAGCGCGCAGGCGCGGGCCCCGCCGAAGCCGAGCTCGTGCAGCGCCAGGAACAGGGCCGGCACCATCACGATCCCGCCCGCGATCCCGAGCAGCGGCGTCAGGCAGCCGCCCGCGAGCCCGGTCCCGAAGGCGATCACCAGGGCCACGCGCGAGTCGAGCAGCTCGACCCCCACCAGACCACGGGTGAAGAACAGGACGCGCAGACCCGCCAGGACGAGCACCACGGCGAAGAGCCATTTCAAGGCGCGCTCGTCGATGCGCTTCGCCAGACGGAAGCCGAGTTCCGAGCCGAGCAACGCCCCGCTGGCGAGCGGCAACACCACGCGCCACACGAGCTCGGAGTCGCCGCGCAGGAGCTCGGCCGCGGTCGAGGCCGTGGTCGTGCCGAGGACCACGAGGATCGCCGTGGCCGCCGCGCGCTTCAGCGGCAGGCGCTTGAGCGTGTGCAGGAGCGGACCGGCGAAGATCCCGCCCCCGATGCCGCACAGGGCCCCGGCGAAACCGATCAGCACGCCGACCGGGACGAACCAGCGCGGCGGACGCTCGTCCGGTCCGGGCGCGGAGGGCTGGACGCTCAAGTCGCGGCACCTCGCGCGAGCTGCGCGGCGAGCGCGCTGGAGGAGTGCGTCTTCGGATCGCCGCACAGCACGAGCTCGATCCCGAGCTCGCGATCGAGCGCGGCCTCGGGCACGCCGGCCGCGTAATCCGTGCCCTTGGCGTGCACCGCCGGGCGCAGCAGCCGCAGCGTCGCCTCGAGCGTCGGCTCGTCGAACCAGGTCACGAAATCGACGCAGGCGAAGCCGGCCACGAGCTCGAGGCGCTCGGCGAGCGGCACGAGCGGGCGCCCGGGCCCCTTCGCCGCGCGCAGGGCCAAATCGCCGTTCAAGGCCACGATCAGGCGCTCGCCGTGCCGGCGCGCAGCCTCGAGGTAGCGCAGATGCCCGACATGCAGGAGGTCGAAGCCGCCGTTGGCCAGCACGATCCGCGCCGGACGCAGGCTCTCCAGCCGACGCGCCAGCTCGTCCCGCGCCAGGACCTTGACCGCGCTCACGCGCGCACCGTTCCCGTCGGCCTCGGCAGCGGCGCCTGCGGCAGGGCCGAGCGCAGGCGATCCAGACGGCACGCCGCGGCCCCCGGCTCCATCACCACCACTCCCGCCGCGGCATTGGCGAGGCGCAGCGCGCTGGCGCCGTCGAGCCCGGCCGCGAGCGCCAGGGTGAAGGCCGCCGCGGCCGTGTCGCCCGCGCCCGAGACGTCGACCGCCTCGGCGCCCGCGGCGGGTACCGCCAGGGCCGGCTCGCCCGTGCCCGAAAAGAGGCACATGCCGCGGTTGCCGAGGGTCACCAGCAAGAACTCCGGCGCGCAGCGCGCCAGGACGGCGCGCGCGGCGCGCTCGAGTCCCGCAGGCGTCTCGAGCTCCTCGGGCGGCACGCGCGCGGCCAGCGCGAGCTCGCCCAGGTTCGGCGTCATCGCGCCGAGCCCGCGGAAGGCGTCGAAGTTGCGACGCGGATCGAGCACGACCACCGTGCCCGCCGCCGCCAGCGCGCGCGCGGCCGCGCCGAGTTCCTCGCCCAGGAAACCGTAGCCGTAGTCCGACAGCAGCAGGGCGTCGATCTCGCTCGCCGCCAGGCGTGCCGCGAGGCGCGCGCGCACCTCGTCCGGTGGCGCGCCGGCCGGCTCGCGGTCGATGCGCAGCACCTGCTGCGGCGTGCGTCCCGGCTCGACGCCGAGGATGCGCGTCTTGGTCGGCGTGGTCCAGTCCGCCAGGGCCTCGACGGCCTCGACGTCGATGCCCTCGCGCTCGAGGCGCTCGACGAGCTCGCGCCCCTGGCGATCGCGCCCGACCACGCCCAGCACGCTGACCTCGGCCCCCAGCGAGCGCAGGTTGCGCGCCGCGTTGGCCGCGCCGCCCGCGCCCAGCTCCTCGCGCCGGTGCGCGAGCACCATCACGGGCGCCTCGCGCGAGAGGCGCGTCGGCTCGCCGTACAGGTAGTGGTCGGCCACGAGGTCGCCGGCCACGACCACGCGCAGACGCGAGAAATCCGGGACGAGGTGCGTGGCCATGGCGCCGCTCAGCAGACCTCGTCGGCGGCCGCCGCCAGGGCGAGCGCGCGCAGGCGCTCGGGCACGGGCTGCGCGGCCGCGGTCGACCACTCGATTCCGCTCTCCTCGGCCAGGTAGAAGTCCGAGCGCACGCCCATGAAGGCGTTGAAGCGGATCGAGTAGTGCAGCTCGGCCGCGCGCGCGCACTCGGCTGCCACGGCGCGATCGAGGGCGCGCACCTCGGGCTTGAAGGCCTCCCAGGCGGCGCGGTCCAGGGCCAGCACGCGCTCGACCAGCGGCCGGTAGCGGCGCGCGGCCGGGAAGTCGTGGTGCTCGCCCGCGCGCGCATTCACGAACCAGGGCATGCAGGTGGCGAGCTTCTCGACGAACAGGTTCTCCTCGGCCCCGAAGTCGAGGCACGAGGACTCGGTGAAGTCCGTCAGCGTGCCGGCGCGCGCGGGGTCGATGAAACCGCCCTGGATCGCGAGCTGGTGGCTCTCGGTGCCCGGGAACGGGAAGAAGATCGAGGTGCGGAAGCGCCCGATCAAGGAGCGCGCCAGGAGGTCGACCGTCGCGAGCCGCTCATCGTGGCTCTCGTAGGGCAACCCGACCATCACGAAACCCGAGCTGTGCAGGCCGACGGCATCGGCCACGCGCACGGTCTCCAGGATGTCGTCGTCGCTCATGAAGCGCTTCAGGACCTCGCGCCGCACGCGCTCCGAGCCGGACTCGATGCCGAGCTTGAGGATGCGGCAGCCGCCCTCGGCCAGGGCCTGGGCCATGACCGGATCGAGCCGGTTCACGTGGCTGTTCACGACCCAGGGGACCGTGAAGCCGGCCGCGTGGTAGGCGCGCGCGAAGGCGATCGCGTGGGCCGAATCGAGCGTGAAGAGGTCGTCGTCGAGGATGAAGGTCCCGACCTCGGGATACTTCGCGAGCACCCAGCGGATCTCCTCGATCATCTGGTCCGGCGTGCGGAAGCGGAAGAAGCCGAGCTGCGAGGTCCCGCGTCCGAGCTCGTCGCGGTAGCGATCGACGATGCGGTGGTTCAGGCAGTAGGTGCAGCGGTACGGACAGCCGCGCGAGGTCATCAGCCCGAACCAGCCGTGCTTCTGGGCCGTGATGCGCGCCGTATCGAAGAGCTCGTAGTCGGGCATCGGCAGGGCCGCGAAGTCCGGGAACTCGCCGACCGTGTTGCGCACCCAGAGCTCGCCCGCGACGGGTGCCGTGTCGGCCGCGGAGGGCCGCAGGCCGTTCTTCCAGGAGAGGAAGTTCGGCACGTCGCTCGGACGCTCGCCACGCTCCAGACGCGTCACGAGAGCGAGCAACGCGTCCTCGCACTCCCCCACGCCGACGTGGTCCCACACGCCGTCGGCCATGACGCTCTCGGGCACCATCGTCGGATGCACACCGCCCACGACCAGCGGAGGCAACGCCAGCCCCTCGCGCGCGGCCGCGCGCAGCACGCGCGCCAGGCGCACGGCCTCGACGTACTGCATCGTCAGGCACGAGAAGCCGATCAGCCCCGGACGCCAGCTGCGCACGAGCTCGACCAGCTCGGCGTCGCTCGGCACCGGCGGCAGGTTCTCGTTCAGGTTCACGAGCCGCGTCTCGTGCCCCGCGCGCTTCAGCACGGCCGAAAGCGAGGCGAGGCCGTGGTTGAACCCCATCTGCGTGTAGAGGTTCGGATAGACGAAGAGGACGCGCATCGAGCCGAGAAGCCTAGCCGACCGGCCCCGGGGTACAACCCCGGCCGCACAGGTTCGAGCGCCGGGGCCCCGGGGCGGGCGCGCGGGTGGTGGCGGAGGGCGGGTGGTGGCGGAGGCGGAGGACGCAGGCCGCTGGTCGGACGCCGAGAGCGCCGTGCGCCGGGGTCCCGCGCCCTGGCCCGCGAGCCTGGCCGCCGGACCCGTGGCGTGTTGCGGAACGACCCCGAGTGACTCCGCGAGCCCGACACGTGCTGCCGCACGTCGAGTTCATCGGGCTCGCCGGGGCGTGCCTCGATCTTGATTGCGCGATCCGACTCCGCGCGCGCCGGGACGACTCGCCCGCAGTGCGCGCATCGAGAGCCCTGCCGAAAGGCGTGCCCCGTCCGCGTGACTTGAATCCGCAGTCCGTTGTCGCGCGGACCGAAGACCTCCGGGGCCCTCCAGGCGCCGCCCAGGAACTCCACCGGCCGCGAGCATCCGGCCTGGCGGCCCGCTACCCTCGGGCCCATGCTCGGCGGCCTGCACTGGATCGACTGGTCGATCCTCGTCGTCTACCTGGTGACGATGCTCTGGATCGGCGTGAAGTACGCCGGAAAGGCCTCGCAAAGCCTCGACGAGTACTTCCTCTCCGGGCGCTCCTTGCCCTGGTGGTTGGTCGGCACCTCGATGGTCGCCACCAGCTTCTCGGCCGACACGCCGCTGATCCTCTCGGGCTGGGTGCGCGACTTCGGTGTGTGGAAGAACTGGGCCTGGTGGTGCTACGCGGTCTCCGGTGCGCTGCAGGTCTTCTTGTTTGCGCGCTGGTGGCGTCGCGCGGGCGTCATGACCAAGGCGGAGCTCGTCGAGCTGCGCTACGGCGGTCGGGAGTCGCGCTTCCTGCGTGGCTTCCTCGGCGCGACCCATGCGCTCGTCCTGAACACGCTGATCATGGCGTGGGTCATGCTCGCGGCGGCGAAGATCGCGCACGCGCTCTTCGCCGTGCCCGACTGGCTCTCGCTCGGGATCGCGAGCTTGCTCGCCGTGACCTACTCGATCACGGCCGGCTTCTGGGGCGTCGTCGTGACCGACCTCGTGCAGTTCGCGCTGGCCATGGCCGGCGCCGCCGTGCTGGCGCTGATCACCTGGAACCACGCCGGGGGCAGCGCGGGACTCGCGGCCGCCCAGGCGAACGGCGTCCTGACCGCGGACATGCTGGCGCTCTTCCCGGTCGGCGGCCCCGGTGGCCTGGGCGACGCCTCCTTCTGGACGGCCTCGGTCACGGCCCTGGCCGTGTACCTCGGCGTCTCGTGGTGGGCGGTCGAGAACATCGACGGGGCCGGCGCCGCCGTGCAGCGCATCGCCGCGGCGAAGAACGAGCGCGACGGGCTGCTCGCCACGCTGTGGTTCCAGGTGGCGCACTACGCGCTGCGCCCCTGGTTCTGGATCGTGGTCGGCCTTTCCTCGGTGCTGCTGCTGCCGACGCTCGAGGTGCGCGCCAGCGCGGACGGCACGATCACGGCCGTCGAGGCGCAGACCCTCGAGCTCACCACCACCGACGGCGAGCGCCTGCAGCTCTCGCTCGAGGCGGACGACGGCGCCGACGACTGGCGCGCCCGGCCCGCGGTCGCGCTCGGCCAGGAGGTGCGCGCCGCGCAGGTCCTGGCCCGCACCGACTCCGAGCTCGCCTACGTGGTGATGCTGAAGCGCCACCTCCCGATCGGATTGCTCGGCCTCGTGGTCGCCTCGCTCGTGGCGGCCTTCATGTCCACCATCGACACGCACGCGAACCTGGCCGCCTCGTACTTCGTCAACGACGTCTACCGGCGCTTCCTGCGCCCGAACGCCTCGTTCCGCCATCACCTCCTCGTCTCGCGCCTCGCCAGCGGCGTCGCGCTGCTCGTCGCGACGGGCATTGCACTGCTCTCGGACTCGATCCGCGATCTATTCACGCTGTTCCTCGCCTTGCTCGGCGGGGTGGGTCCGATCTACCTCCTGCGCTGGGTCTGGTGGCGCGTGCGCGCCTCGACCGAGCTCGTGGCCATGGTGGCCTCGATCGGCACCACGCTGCTCACGAAGTTCGTGCCCGCGGGCTGGCCGGCCGGGCCGCTCGCGCCCGAGGGCGTCCTCTCACCCGAGGGACGCATCGTGCTGGTGGTGCTGGTCTCGCTGCTCGGCGCGCTGGCGAGCCTCCTCCTCGGGCGCGCGCCCGAGCCGCGCACGCTGGTCGATTTCTACCGGCGCGTGCGACCCGTCGGAGCCTGGGGTCCGGTGCGCGCCCTGTGTCCCGAGGTGACGCCGGCCGGCGACCTCGGGCCGTGCCTGGCGGGCGCGCTGGCGAGCCTGCTGCTCACCTTCGGGCTGATGCTCGCGCCCGGCTACTGGCTGCTCGAGCGCCCGCTGGCCCTGACGCTCTGCTGTGGCGCGGCCCTGCTCGGCGCCCTGGGCGTCGCCTGGGCCCTGCGGCGCCTGGCCGAGCCGGCGCGCTGAACCCGGCTATTCCCAGCGGAAGATGCGCAGCGCGAGCGCGAAGCTCACCACGCCCCACGCGCCGAGGATCGCGAGCGGACGCGCGATCTCGACCAGACCGGCGCCGTCAAGGCACACCGCGCGCAAGGCGTCGTTGAGCGCGGTGAGCGGCAGGAGCTTCAGGAACGGCTGCGCGGCCGCGGGGAAGCGCTCGTAGCTGAAGAATACGCCCGAGCCGAGCCACATCGGCATCATCACGAGGTTCATCAGCCCGCTGACGGCCTCGATCGTGCGCGCGCGCGCGGCGGTCAGGATGCCGATGCCCGCGAAGGTCAGGGCGCCGAGCACGCTGGCCAGCGCGAACAGCCCGACGCTACCGCGCAGCGGCACGTCGAGCACGAACACGCCGAACAGGCCCAGCACGAGGAGCTCGAGCAGGAGCCACACGCCGCGCGAGAGCATGAACGACAGGAAGAACGACGAGCGCCGCATGGGCGTCACCAGCAGGCGCTTCAGGAACTTGCGCCGGCGCGTGTCGGCGATCGCGAAGCCGATCCCCCACATGCCCGTGCCCATCAGGTTCATGCCGAGCAGGCCGGGGAACAGGAAGTCGATGTAGCGCGTCCCGACCGCCCCCACCGGCTGGAGCTCGACCGGCGCGGCGGCACCACCCGAGCGTGCCAGCTCGAGCGCGCGCAGGACGCGCACGCGGGCCTGCTCGCCCTCCGGACGCGCCGGATCGAAGGCGAGGCGCGGCGCGAGCGGATCGGCAGCGGGCTCGAGCAGCACGTCCACGGCCGCGCGCTCGAGCTTCTTCTGGCCCTCGGCACGTGCCGCGAAGCGCACGAGCTCGACGTGCTCGTCGCCAGCCAGGACCTCGGCCAGGCGCTCCGCACCCGCGCCCTCGACCAGACCGACGCGCGCCGGCTCGATGCCGCGCGAACGAAAGGCGAAGCCCAGCACGCCGGCCAGGACGAGCGGGAACACGAAGACCCAGAAGATGGCCTCGGGCTCGCGCAGGAAGAGCACGACGCGCACGCGCGTCAGCTCCAGGATCTCGCGCAGGCGGCTATTCATCGCGCAGGTACTTGCCGGTCAGGGAAACGAACACGTCCTCGAGCGTCGGACGGTGCGTGCGCAGGTCCTCGAGCACCGTGCCGCGCCGCGCGCACAGCGCGAACAGGGCCGCGATCGCGTCCTGGGTGCGCGTGACCGACAGCACGAAGCGCTCGGCCTCGCGCCGCACGGCCGAGACGCCCGCCAGGGCCGCCAGCTCCTCGGGTGCCGGCGCCGCGCCCGCGGCCGGCGTGAACTCGACCACGCTCTCGGCCCCCAGGGAATCGATCACGGTGCGCGGCGAGCCGCGCGCGATGACCTTGCCGTGGTCGACGATGGCGAGGTCGTCGCACAGCTGCTCGGCCTCGTCCATGTAGTGCGTGGTCAGCAGCACCGTCCCGCCCTCCGCCTTGAAGCTGTGCACGAGCTCCCACACGCGCCGGCGTGCCTGCGGATCGAGCCCGGTGGTCGGCTCGTCGAGGAACAGCAGCTTCGGGCGGTTGACGAGCGCGGTGGCGAGCGCGAGACGCTGCTTCTGGCCGCCGGAGAGCGTGTTGACGCGCGCGTGGCGCTTCTCCTCGAGGCCAACGAAGCGGATGGCCTCCTCCTCGCTGCGCGTCTCGGCGAAGAACGCACGGAACATGCGCAGGGTCTCGAACACGGTCAGCTTGTCCTGGAACTCGGTCGCCTGCAGCTGCACGCCGATCGCCGCGCGGATCGCGCCGGGCGCCTCCTTCCAGGTGCGCCCGAGCACGCGGATCTCGCCCGCATCCGGCTCCTTCAGCCCCTCGAGCATCTCGATCGTGGTCGTCTTGCCGGCCCCGTTCGGCCCGAGCAAGCCGTGGCACGTGCCGCCCGCCAGCACGAGGTCGAGCCCGTCGACCGCCGTGACCTCGCCGAAGCGCTTGACGAGGCCGCGCGCCTCGAGAACGGGACCGCCAGAGGTCATGGTCGCCCGAGGATAGGAGAAGGCGGGCCCGAGAGCGCGCGCTAATCTGGCGCGTCATGCGCCTTGCCCGCCTCGGCCTGCTCACCGTCCCGCTCCTCGCCTGGCTGACGACCCGCGTCGCGCCCGACTCCCCGCCCGAGCCCGCGCGCCTGCGCTTCACGCTGCGCGCACAGGGCGGCGCGCCAATGCCCGCGCGCCTGACCTTCGTGCCGGAGGGCAGTGACCCGGGCGCGCCGGCGCCGGTCTTCGCGCCCGAGACCTTCGCGCGCGCACCGGGCGAGCTCGCCGTGCGCGAGAACGTCGTCTACACGAAGAGCGGCACGGGCACGCTCGAAGTTCCGCCCGGGCGCTACACGGTCACGGCCTCGCGCGGACTCGAGTGGAGCCTCGTGCAGCGTGAGCTCGAGCTCGTCTCCGGGGCCGAGGCCCCGTTCGAGGCCGAGCTCGTGCGCGAGCTCGACACCACGGGCTGGATCGGAGCCGACTTCCACCTGCACACGCTGACGCACTCCGGCCACGGCGACGCGGAGCTCGCCGAGCGACTCCTGTCGTGCCTCGGCGAGGGCCTCGAGTTCGCCGTCGCGACCGACCACAACCACCACACCGACTACGCGCCGTCGCTCGCCGCCCTGGCGCTTCCCGCCGAGCACGGCGCGGGCTTCGCGGTCACGACCGGCAACGAGGTCTCGACCCCGATCGGACACTTCAACGCCTTCCCGCTCGAGCCCACGCTCGCGCCGGTCGATCCCGAGCAGACCGACGCGCGCGAGCTCTTCCGCCGGGTGCGGGCGCAGCGCGGCCCGGCCGGCGAGACGCCGGTGATCCAGGTCAATCATCCGCGCCTCGAGGGCATCGACTACTTCACGCGCACGGGGCTCGATCCGGTCACGGGCAAGAGCGCGCAGCCGGCCTACGCGCCCGACTTCGATGCGCTCGAGATCCTGAACGAGAACCTGGCCCTGGGCTTCGACGATCCGGTCACCTCGGGGCGCGACACGCACGGGCATGCACACTCGGCGCTCGTCGACTGGTACCACCTCCTCGACCGGGGCGCGCGCCCGGCCGCGGTCGGCAACTCCGACTCGCACCACGTGCAGGCGATCGTGGCCGGCTTCCCGCGCAACTTCGTGCGCGTCGACGACGCTCGGCCGGCCGCCGTGACCGCCGGCGCGGTGGCCGAGGCCGTGCGCACGAAGCAGCTCTTCACCACGACGGGTCCCTTCGTCGAGTACTCGGTCGAGGGCGTCGCGATGGGCGGCGAGGCCCGCGCGGTGGACGGCCATGCGCGCCTCGCGCTGCGCGTGCGCGCGGCCTCGTGGGTCGACACGACGCGCGTACTGGTGGTCGTCGATGGTGCGGTCGAGCACACCCTCGCGACCGCGCGCGGCCCCGGCGTGCTGCGCCTCGAGCAGGAGCTCGAGCTGTGCCTGCTGGGTACCTGCGCGCGCCACGGCCGCACGCGCGCGGACGCGCCGGGCGCCCGCGACGCGTGGGTCACGCTGCTCGTCGAGGGCGAGCGCTCGCTGGCGCCGATCCTGCGGGCCGAGGCGCGCCCGCTGGCGCTGGCGAACCCGGTGTGGATCGACGGCGACGGTGACGGCCGCTGGACGAGTCCGCTCGAGCGCGTCGCGGCGCTCCTGCGCGCCCAGAAGACGCCCGACCTCACGCGGCGCTGGTTCGACACGCTCGGACCGAACGAACAGGCCCTGGCCCTGGGCGAGGTCGCGCGCGGGCCCTACGCGGGCGTGCTCGTCACGCGCGGGCTCGAGAGTTCCGTGCGCGAGGTGCAGCTCGCCGCCGCGCGCGCGGCCGAGCGCGTCGCGCTGCCCGCCGCCACGCCGGCGCTCGGCAAGCTCTGGCAGGAGACGCGCGACGATCCCTACCTCGGTGCGCTGCTCGCGCGCGTGCAGCTCGCAGGCGCGCCGGCGCGCGCGGGCCAGCTGCTCGCCGCCTACCACGGGCGCTTCGGGGCGGCCGCCCTGCGGCGCCACGCCGACGAGCTCCTGCCGCTCGTGCCCGGCGGCGCCATCGCGGGCTGGAGCGTGCTCGGGCCGCTCGCGCTCGACGCGCCCGAGGGCTCGCGCGCGGGCGGTCTGCCGCTCGGCCCGCCCGCGCGCGCGCAGCCGCTCGCGCCCGACGGCTCGCCGCTCACGGCGCGCGAGCTCGCCCCCGACGCCGCGGGCTACCTCGATCTCGTCGGCCTGGGCGGCCACGCGACCGACCAGACGCTGGTCGTGGCCGAGGCCTGGCTCGCGAGCCCCGACGCGCGCCGCGTGCTGCTCGCCTTCGGCAGCGACGATGGCGGCCGCGTGTGGCTGGGCGACGAGAAGTGCTACGAGAACCTGGCCGCGAAGGCCTCGAATCCGCTCGAGGCGCTGGTAGAGCTGGCGCTGCAGCCGGGCTGGAACCGGCTACGCGTGGAGGTCGAGAACGGCCGCGGCGGCTTCGGCTTCCACGCGCGCCTCCTCGACCCGGCCGTGCAGAGCGCCGCGCGCCGCCCCTGACGCGCCGCTCACTTCGGCTCGTCGTCCCCGCCCGCTCCCGCGCCGGCCTTCTTCTCGCGCGCCTTCTGGCGCTCGGCCTTGATGCGCTCGCGCTCGGCAGCCTTCTCCTCGTCGCTCTTCGGCTCGGTCGGCAGCGTGCCGGTGAAGCGCTGGGGCCGCTTGCCCTCGAGCCAGGCCGGCATGAACTTCCCGTCCGAGAGCAGCCGCGCGGCCTCGAGCGCGACGCGCGCGGCGGCCTCGAGGTGCGCGAAATCGAGCGTGTCGGCCTCGTCGCGCACGGTGTGGTACTCCTCGTGCAACGCGAAGGAGGAGAGCGTCTGCGCCACGACGCCCTCGAGCGCGAAGGCGTAGTTGTCCGAGCGCTGGAAGAAGCGCTGCTCGAGGCGCGGGTCGGCCACGACCGGCAGCGCCTGGTCGACGAGCAGCGGACCGACGTTCGAGCGCTCGAAGCCGGTCAGCCACAGGCGTCCCGCACCGCCGATCTCGGGATCCGGCCGCCCGAGCATCTCGAGGTTCAGGTTGGCCACGGTCTTCGCCACCGGATACGGCGGCGCGGCCAGGTAGCGGGCGCTGCCGTGACCGCCGGACTCCTCGCCGGTCGTGAACAGGAACACGAGCGTGCGTGCCGGTCGCGGACCGGCGGCCAGGGCCTGGGCCAGCTCGAGCAGCGCCGCGCAACCGGAGGCGTCGTCGTCGGCTCCGTTGAAGATGTCGTCCGTGCGCTCCTTCTTGGTTTCGCGCTTCGCCTCGCGCGTGCCCAGGTGATCGTAGTGGGCACTGAACAGCACGACCTCGTCGGCCAGCTCGGGCTTCCCGGGCAGTCCGGCGCCCGGCAGACGCGCCACGACGTTGCGGTCGACGAAGGGCGCCTCGAGTTCCTCGACCACGAGCTCGACGTGCGTGAAGCGCCGCCGCTCGAAGTCCTCGAGCAAGGCCCCGCGCAGCTCGACCAGCTCGCAGCCCTCCTCGCCCGTCGAGCCCGCGACGCGCGCGGACAGCTCCTTCGCCTCGCCAGGCGTGCGGCCCTTGTCGCCCGGCAGGATCTCGAACTCGAGCCCCCAGTCCGTCAGCGTGACGATGCCCTTCTCGTCGAGGATGCGCTTCTTGTCGGACTTGCTGGCGCTGAACCAGAGCGCCTGACCGGGCTGCCCCGCGAGCGGCATGCGCGCGTGGTTGTAGTCGTAGAAGACCGCGATGGGCAGCATCCCGGTCGAGCGCGCGTGCCCGCGCGGACGCAGCGTGAAGTCGACGCCGTGCTGGGCCTCGACGAGCACGCCGTCGTCGCGCTGGAAGCGCAGCACGGGCTTCTGCGGATAGGTCAGGCGGCGCAGCCCGGTGTCCTGGAAGAAAGTGCCGTTCTCGCCGGCCGGCTCGCAGCCGGCGGCGGCCAGGGCGCGCGCGAGGTACTCGGCCGCGCGCTCGCTCCCGGGCGTGAGCGGTTCGCGTCCGCCGAGCGCGTCGGAGGCGAGGAAGCGCACGTGGTGCTCGAGCTCGGCGCGTGTGATGCCGGCCTCGGGCGCGGGCAGGGCATCCTGCGAGGCGGTCTGGGCCAGGAAGGAGCCGGCGAGGAGCAGGGAAAGGGCGGTCGCGTGCATCGTGGGAAGCCTCCGGAGCGCTGGATCTTGCCCCCTGCCGGGGACGCTCGCCAGCGTCGAGGCTACGGCGCGTCGTCCTGCGGGTTGGATCGAGGGGCGGTTTCGGGTGCCGGCGCTAACCGGCACGCGGGTCGGGCAGTATGGTCTCGCGCGTGCCGCGCCCGTCGTACCTCGCGCTCTGCCTGCTGCTCGCCCCCGCCTGCGGCCGGCCCGTCCCCGTACCGGCCGAGAGCGGCTTCATCCTGATCACTTGCGACACGCTGCGGGCGGATCACCTCGGCTTCCTCGGCCACCCGCGCCCGACCAGCCCGAACCTCGACGCGCTGGCGCGTGAGAGCCACGTCTTCGAGCGTGCCTGGTCGACGGCGCCCCTGACCGGACCGGCGCTCTCGGCGCTGCTCACCGGCCGCCCGCCCGAGGAGCTCGGCCTGGTCGACAACCGCGTGTGGCTCTCGAGCGCGGCCGAGACCCTGGCCGAGCGCGCGCGCGCGGCCGGATTCGACACGGCCGCGGTGGTCTCGAACTGGGTCCTGCGCGCGCGCCCGGACGGCGGCGGCGTGGCCCAGGGCTTCGCGCACTTCGACGACGACATGCGCTCGCTCGAGGCCAGTCGTCCGGACCTGAAGGAGCGCCTGGCGGCCGACACGACCGACGCGGCCCTGGCCTGGCTGGCGAGCCGCACGGACGCGCGCCCGTTCTTCCTGTGGGTGCACTACCAGGATCCCCACGGCCCCTACACGCCGCCGGCCGACTGCCTCGCGCCCTTCGCGCGCGCGCCGGGCGACGAGCCGCCGCTCGCCGTCAGTCCGAACCAGAAGGGCCGCGGGTTGCTGCCGCAGTACCAGGCGGTCGACGACGAGCGTCGGCCCGAGGTCTACCGCCAGCGCTACGAGGCCGAGATCCGCTACTTCGACCGCGAGCTCGGACGCCTCGTCGACGCGCTGCGCGCCGGAGGCCACCTCGCGCGCGCCACGCTGGCATTCAGCTCCGACCACGGCGAATCGCTCGGGGAAAACGGCTGGTACTTCACGCACGGACAGACGTTGCAGCGCGAGCTCGTGCAGGTCCCGCTGCTGCTGCGGCCGCCGGGCGGCGTGGCGGGCCCGCTGCGCCACGCCGCGCCGGTCTCGCACCTCGACCTCTTGCCCACCGCACTGGCGGCCCTGGGCTTGCCGGCGGCCGAGCTGCGCGGCGTGGACCTGCTCTCCGGCGCGCTGCCCGAGGCGCGCGTGCTGCCGCAGTTCCTGCGCGGCGCGTGGAGCGCGACCGGCGCGACGCACCGGCTGGTCGTCGAGGCCGAGCGGCGCGCGCTCTACGACCTCGCCACCGATCCGGGCGAGACGCGCGACCTCGCCGCGCAGCACCCCGAGCTCGTGCGCGCGCTCCTGCAGGGCCACCGCGCCTTCCAGGAGCTCGTGCGCCTGCCGCCGCTCGCCCCCGCGCGCGCCGAGCCGAGCGCGAGCGACGCGCGCGAACTCGACGCCCTCGGCTACGGCGGCGACGAGCACGAGGACGACTGACGTCAGCCGTCCAGCACGCGCCGCAGACGCGCGACGCGGGCCACGTCGACCGGCTCCTCGACGCGCCCGCCGCGCTTCAGCGCCGTGCCGACCAGCGCGCCGCGTGCCGCCGCGAGCAGCGCGCGCGCGTTGTCCTCGTCGAGGCCCGAGCCCACGAGCAGCGGCGCCTCCGGCACGGCCGCGGCGACGCGCGCCACGCGCTCGGCCGAGGGCGCCTGTCCGGTCGCCTCGCCGCTGACCACGAGCACGTCGGCGAGCCCGCGCCGGAAGGTGTCGCGCGCGGCCTCCTCGAGCGTCTCGCCCGCCACGGGGCGCGCGTGCTTCACGTGCACGTCGGCGAGGAGCAGCACGTCCGGGCACAGCCGCGCGCGCGTGCGCAGCGTCTCGGCCGCGCAGCCCGCGAGCGGCCCCTGGTCGGTGAACATCGTGCCGCTGTGCACGTTCACGCGCAGGAACGCGGCCCCGGTCGCGGCCGCGAGGCCGAGCCCCGCGCGCGCATCGTTGCGCAGCACGTTGACGCCCACCGGCAGCGCGCCGGCGAGCGCCCGCACGCGTGCCAGCGCCAGCGCCAGCGTCGCGACCGTCTCGGGCGCAACGGCCCCCGCATGAAAGGGCACATCTCCGAAGTTCTCGACGACCAGCGCGTCCGCACCGCCCTCGAGGTAGGCGCACGCATCACGTTCGGCCGCCAGCAGGAGCTCCTCGACCGTGCCGCGCGCGCGCGGCGCACCGGGCGTCGGCGCGAGGTGCACCACGCCGATCAGCAGCCGTCGCGGAGCAGCGAGCAGCGCGGCCAGTCCCATCAGCGCTTCCTCGGCTGCTTCAGCACGTAGGTCGCGCGCACCCAGTCCTGCCAGTCGCGCTCGAACTCGAAGGGCGAGCGCCCGAGGTGCTCCTGCAGCGCGTCCTTCAGCGGCTTGCGCGCCTTGAGCGCGCGCGCGATCGGCCCGAGCTTCGTCGGATGCACGCGCAGGAGATAGTCCACGTAGGACCAGGCGAAGTAGTTGTCCTCGGGCGTGAGCTCGGTCGTGTTCTTGCCGGCCACGCCGAGGAAACCCGGGGCCTTGCCGGCCTCGACCGCGGTGCGCACGAGCGGCTCCCACGAGCCCTTCTTCACCTCGAGGATCGTGTCGCTCTCGACGTAGCAGTAGTGGCGCACGGCCTCGAACAGCACGAGCTCGTAGACGTGCGCCAGCCCCTCGTCGAGCCAGCCCGCGTTGATGTTGCCGGGCCAGATCCCGTCCCACACGTTCGAGAGCAGGCAGTGCGCGAGCTGGTGCACGAGCGCCTGGTGCAGCTCGCTCTCCTCGTGCAGCCAGGTCTTGTCGTAGAAGATGCTGATCACGGGCGCCTTGCCCATCAGCTTCGACTCGGTCGAAGAGCCCTGGCGCGTGAAGTGCAGCGAGGCCTTCTCCTGGTCCGCCTGGCGCGACCACAGGTAGACGTCGGTCTTGCCGAGGTAGTCGCCCTCGCTCGCACCGAGGTCGCGCGAGATGCGCCCGAACAGGAGCTCGCAGCGCTCGAGGTAGAGGTGCAGGCCTCCGTGGCGCGTCTCGCCGCCCTTCACGTCGAGCTTCTCGAGGTCGGAGGTCAGGCGGAAGTGCGCGCCCTCGGCGTGCGCGAGCGGGCGTCCGAGCACGGCATCCGTCGCCTCCCAGCCGGCCAGCCACGCGCGGCTCTCTTCCTGACGCGCGAGGCGCGCGGGGTCGTCGCGCGGCGGACACTTCGGACAGGCGACCGTGCCCGTTCCGACGCAGCTCTCGCAGGCCGCGAGGTAAGAGCAGAAGCGCGCGCTCGGGCCGTTGCAGGCGTGCTCCTTCGCGCGCGGACAGGCCACGTAGCCCGTGTCGTTGCACTTCTTGCAGTCCGTCACGAGCAGCGCGAACAGCAGGGCGACAGGCAGGGCAAGGGCGGCAATCACGGCTGCATCTTCGCCTCGAAGAGCCCGCGACGCACGAGCTCGTTGCGCAGCGCCGCCGCCCCCGTGAAGCGCAAGGCCGGAAGGCCGAGCGCCTCGGCCGCGGCACAGTTCTCGGGCCGATCGTCGATCAGGAGGCACTCACCCGGCGCGACGCCGAGGCTGCGCGCGGCGTGGCGGAAGGCCTCCGGATCCGGCTTGCGCAGTCCCGTGTCGCAGGAGACGAAGCTCCAGGCGAGGTGACGCGAGAGCCCGAGGCGCGCCTCGAGCGCCCGATACCAGAGCGGATAGTTCGAGAGCGCGTGCAGCGCGAAGCCGGCGCGCGCGAGCTCGCCGACGAGTTCCTCCATGCCAGGGAGCCAGCGGTAGGCACCGAAGACCGCCGCGCGGAAGGCGGCGTGGTCGAAGCGGCGGCCGTCCCGGAAGAAGCGCTCCAGGAACTCCGTCTCGGACAGCCGCCCGAGCTCGAACTCGAGCCAGGCGCTCGGATGCTTGAGGGCCAGGAGTTCGTCGAACTCGAGCCCGAAGAAGTCCGGCATCTCGCGCCAGAAGGGCTCGTGCACGAGCGTGTCCATCACGTCGCACAGGAGCAGGGGACGACGCGCAGACATCGCGGAGCGCGCCCGAGCAGGACGCGCGCAAGGAGATTGGAGCCAGAGACGGGATTTGAACCCGTAACCCCCGCTTTACGAAAGCGGTGCTCTACCGTTGAGCTACTCTGGCGTCCGTGCGGGCTCGCCCGGTCGGCGAACCCGCTTGTCGTGAGAGCCTAGCGGCCGAGCAGGCCGTGCATCAACTCGACGCGCACGTCCTTCGACAGATTCAGGCGGCCGAGGGCACCGGCCGTGGCCGCGCGCACGGCGAAGCTCGCGTCTTTCTGGGCCGTTTCCTGGAGCACCTTGAGGATGCCCGCGTCGGTCGTGCCGCTGCGCGAGAAGATGCCGGAGAGGGCGTCGCCGGCGGCCACGCGGGCAGCCTCCGAGCGCTCCGAGTTGCCGAGCACGGCGGCGATGCGCTCGACCTGACCGGCGGTGCCCACGAACTGCAGCGCGCCGAGGGCCGGGACGACGACCTCGTCCGGACGATCCCCGAGGGTCGCGGCCAGGGCTTCGGCCGAACCGCCGACCTCGCTCTTGCCGGCGGCCAGCATGTGCAGGGTCGAGGCCGCCCGCGACGCCAGGCGCAGGGCTTCCTCACGGTCCCGGTTGAGCGGCTCCTTGGCGGCGGCCTCGGCCGTCGCCTTGAAGTCGTCGCCCGGGGCGATCAGACCGCTGATGTCGCCGAAGCTCGCGGCCTCCGTCTCGGGCGAGGCAACCCGCACGTAGATCGGCGTGCGCGCCGTGCGCGGGTCCTTGCGCAGGTCGTTGACGACCTGGCGCGCGGTCAGGTTGCCGAGACCGTTCTCGGCCACCACGATCAGATCGACGCCCGGCAGGGCCTGCACCGAGAGCAGCCCGCGCGCGCCGTTGGCCCAGAAGCTGGCGCTGTAGCCGAGGTTCTCGAGCTCGCGCGCGAGCTTCTGCCCGCTGGCCTCGTCGCCCCCGATGATCGCGCCGATGCGCAGGACCTCGTGGCCCGCCGCGGCCGTCAGAGCGGCCACCGTCTCGTTCGAGGCGCTCTCGCGGTTGCGGTAGGCGATGCGGCCGAGGGCCACGGCGGCCTCGCCCTGCACGGCCAGGCTCTGCGAGGCCGAGAGGGCCTTCTTCAGGTTGGCCGTGACGGCCTTGCCCGAGCCCGACAGCAGGCGGCACAGACCCGAGGCGGCGACCATGTCCCCCTCGAGGGCCCAGCCCAGGGCGAGGTCGAGCGCGTCCGGACCCGCCAGCTGCGCGGCGAGATCGTCGGAGGCCAGGCGCGCGGCCCAGTCGCCCACGTCACCACCGGCGGCGCTCCACTCGCCGAGTCGCCCGTTCTCGGTCACCGCGCAGCGCGCGATGCCGGCCAGGGCCTTGGCGGGATCGGAGAGGCGCGCCAGCGCGCGGTAGTAGGCCTTCTTGGCCATCTCCGGCGCGTACAGGAAGCGCGGCGTGTCGGTCGACTGGAGGCCGTTGCCCTCCCAGTGCCAGACGACGTCCGAGTACTGGTGCGGCATGAGCACCGCGTCCGACTCGCCGTAGTAGGCGTCGCCGAGCGCGAGGAACAGCGCGCCGGACTCGCCCGCGCCGCCGAGCTTGGCCAGGGCCTGGCTGGCCGCCTGCTTGACGCCGGTGTCCGCATCGAACGCCGCCGCGTCGGCCAGGGCGGCCTTCGAGCGCGGGTCCTTGATGTAGCCGAGCGTCAGGGCGACGTTCTTGCGCAGGAACGCGTCCGGCGCATCGAGCAGCGCCTCGGCCAGCGGCGGGACCACGTCCGAGCCCATCTTGGCGAGGGCCGTGATCACGTTCACCCGGCGGTCGTTGTTCTGCTGATCGGCCAGCGAGTAGATCAGCACCGGCACGGCGTACTCGCCGAAATCCGAGGCCAGCTGGTTCGTGACGCGCGTGCGCACCAGCACGTCCTCGTTCGAGAGCTCCTTGACCAGCTCACGGATCGCGTCCGGGTTGTTCTGGCGCTGCTTGCGGCCCATCTTGGCGCGGTCCATCAGCTCCTTCGTGAGGAGCTCGAACTCGCCGCCCTTGAGCAGCATCTTCAGCCACACCGTGTGCTCGGTGTTGACCCACAGCTCGTAGGCCGCCTCGCTGGAGGGGTCGGCACCGAGGATCTTCTGCAGGTGAGCGAGCGCCTCTTCGGCGGCTCCGCGGTCGAGTGCCTCGACGGCCTTCTGGAAGTCCTCGGACTGCGCGGCGACCGGCAGGACCAGAGACGAGACGGTGAGCGCCAGGAGAGAAAGGGATCGGCTAGCGATCATGGGCAAAGCGTGCAGGACTCGTGGTCCTCGTGCAGGGGGAGAGACCTGGGGATCCCGGTCGGAAGTCGTGAAGGACGCGGAGAAGGAGCCCCATGACCCGTCCAGGGACGGGGTCGCGGGATGATAGCGAGGGTCCCCTGGGGATCAAGGAACCGGCGAGAAGAGCCTATCCACATTCCCCGCGCCGGCTACGGGGAAGCCGGCTCGAAACCCACCGGAGGCAGGCTGAGCTTGCCCAGCACCCCCCCCACGCGGGCGCCGGTGACGCTGGGCAGGGTCGAGGGGAGCCCGAGGGCGTGGCGCAGCGCGAGGTGCGCGAAGAAGAGGGCCTCGCGCGCGTCCGGGTCGACCCCGTGGAGCGCGCTCGAGCGCACGGGCAGAGCGGTGCGGCGCGCGAGTTCGGCCACCAGCCCGAGGTGCCGGGCCCCGCCGCCGCACAGCACGAGCTCGCGCGGCGCGGCGGGCAGGAAGCGCGCGCAGGCCGCCGCGACCCCCTCGGCCACCAGGGCCACGCCGGTCGCGAGCACGTCCCGGGGAGGGAGGCGCAGGGCCTGGGCCCGGGCCAGGACGCGGCTCGTGTGGGCCGCCCCGAAGGTGTCGCGCCCGGTGCTCTTCGGGGGCGGACGCTCGAAGAACGGGTGCGCCAGCAGCTCCGCCAGCAGCCCGGCATGGGGCGTGCCCGTGGCGGCCACGGCGCCGTCGCGGTCGAAGGGCTGCCCCAGCAGGGCCCGCGCCAGGCCGTCCAGCAGGGCGTTGGCCGGCCCGATGTCGAAGGCCAGCGGCGGCGCCCCCTCGGCCAGGAAGGTGACGTTGGCGATCCCCCCCAGGTTGAGCACCGCGAGCGGGCGCGGCGCGCGCGCGAAGAGCTCGGGATCGACCAAAGCCGAGAGCGGCGCCCCTTCGCCGCCCGCCGCCAGATCGGCCATGCGGAAATCGCTCACCACCGGCGCACCGGCGGCGCGCGCCACGAAATCGCCGTCGCCGAGCTGCAGCGTCGCCGCTCCGGCGGGCTCGACGCCGTCGTGGTGCCACACCGTCTGCCCGTGGCTGCCGACCAGATCGAGGCCGAGGTGGTGCTCGTCCGCCAGGGCCCGCGCGGCGCGTCCGAAGGCCCGCCCGAGGTCGCGCGTCAGGAGCGCCGCCTCGCGCGCGGACAGCGGACGCCCGTCGAGGATCGCGCGCAGCTCGCGCGCGAGGAACTCGGGGAAAGGCCGCATGCCGAAGGCCAGCGTCGCGCGCACTCCGTCCTCACCGGCGCGCACGAGGGCCACGTCGATCGCGTCGGCCGAGGTGCCCGAGAGCACGCCGGCCACGACCGCCTCGCCGCGCGCGAGGCGCGACCAAAGCGGCTCGAGGGGATGCACGGGGCGTGTCATGCGACGTATGGTAAGGAGCGGATGGCGAAGGAGACACAGGGCGGCGAGGCGGAACGGGTGCGGACTCCGACGACGGTGCTCGTGGTCGACGACGACCCGGACATCTGCGTGGCGCTCGAGATGCTGCTGCGCTACGAGGGCTTCGAGGTCTGGACCGCGCCGAACGGGCGCCAGGCCCTGGCGCGGCTCGAGCGCGAGGCCGCGGCCGAGCACCGCGCCGAGCTCGTGATCTCGGACGTGAAGATGCCCGAGATGGACGGACTCGCGCTGCTCGAGAAGCTGCGCGAGCGGCCCGATCCGCCCGCGGTCGTGATGGTCTCGGGTCACGGCGACGTGGCCATGGCGGTCGACGCCGTGCGGCGCGGAGCGGTGGATTTCCTCGAGAAGCCGCTCGATCAGAACCGCGTGATCGTCGCGCTGCAGAATGCCCTGCGCCAGACGCGCCTCGCCAAGGAGAACACGACCCTGCGGCGCGCGCTCTCCGAGCGCTGGGAGCTGGTCGGCTCCTCGCCCGCGATGAAGGAGCTGCGCGCGCGCATCGCGCAGATCGCGGCGGCCGATGCGGCGGTCCTCCTGACGGGCGAGAACGGCACGGGCAAGGAGGTCGTGGCGCGCAACCTGCACCTCGCCTCGGGCGCCTCGGCCGGCCCCTTCGTGGCCATGAACTGCGCCGCGATCCCCTCCGAGCTGATCGAGTCCGAGCTCTTCGGACACGAGAAGGGCAGCTTCACCGGCGCGACCGAGCGGCGCGTCGGGCACTTCGAGGCGGCCGACGGCGGCACGCTCTTCCTGGACGAGATCGGCGACATGCCGCAGGCGGCCCAGGCCAAGGTGCTGCGCGCGCTCGAGACGCGCGAGATCACGCGCGTGGGCGGCACGCGCCCGCTGCCGGTCGCGATCCGCGTCGTGGCCGCGACCAACGCCGACCTGCAGCAGGCCGTGGCCGAGAAGAGCTTCCGCATGGACCTCTTCTACCGCCTCAACGTCGTGCCGCTGCGCGTGCCGCCGCTGCGCGAGCGGAGCGAGGACGTGCCCGAGCTCGCGCGCCACTTCCTGGCCGAGATCGCCTCCCGCTCGGGACGTCGGCCGCGCGCCCTCGAGAACGACGCGCTTCTCTGCCTGCAGCAGCAGCCGTTCCCGGGCAACGTGCGCCAGCTGCGCAACCTGCTGGAGGCCGCGCACGTCTTCGCCGAGGGCACGATCACGCGCACCGACATCGAGCGCATCCTGGCCCTCGGTCCGTCCCTGAACACGCCCTCGCACGGCACGGCGAGCGCCTTCGAGGATCCCTTCCGGGCCGAGAGCTTCGAGGACTTCAAGGAGCGCAGCGAGGCGCTCTTCTTCCGCCTGAAGCTCGAGGAGAACGAGGGCAACGTGAAGCGCACCGCCGAGCGCCTCGGCATGCAGCGCAGCCACCTGTACAAGAAGCTCGGGCGCTTCGACCTGAAGTGAGCGCGGCGTTCACAGGATGAGCATCGCGTCGCCGTAGCTGTAGAAGCGGTACTCGCGCTCGACCGCCTCGCGGTACAGCGCCAGCACCTCCGCGCGCCCGGCGAAAGCGCTGACGAGCATCAGCAGCGTGCTGCGCGGCAGGTGGAAGTTCGTGAGCAAGGCGTCGACCACGCGGAAGCGCTCACCCGGCACCTCGCCCGGCACCAGGAAGAGGCGCGTCGTGCCGCTCCCGGCCGCCAGCGTGCCGTCCGCGCGCGCGCAGCTCTCCAGCACGCGCACGCTGGTCGTGCCGACCGCCACCACGCGCCCGCCGGCGGCCCGCGTGCGGGCCACCGCGGCCACGGTCTCGCTCCCGAGCTCGTAGCGCTCGGCGTGCATCACGTGCGCGCGCACGTCCGCGCACTTCACGGGCTGGAACGTGCCCGGACCGACGTGCAGCGTCACGAAGGCGCGCGCCACGCCGCGGCGCTCGAGCGCAGCGAGGAGCGCGGGCGTGAAGTGCAGGCCGGCGGTCGGCGCGGCCACCGCGCCCGGACGCGCGGCGTACACGGTCTGGTAACGCTCGACGTCCGCGGGTGCATCCGCGCGGTCGAGGTACGGCGGCAGCGGCACGTGCCCCACCTCGGCCAGCGCCTCGAGCGGCGCGCGCACGTGCCCGGAGCCGTCCGCCAGCTCGACCTGCCAGGCGGGCGCCTCGCCGCCCGGCGCGCCCGACTCGTGCGCGACGAGGCGCAGCGTGAAGGCACCGCCTTCGACCGCGAGGCGCTCGCCGACGGCCAGCCGGCGCGCGGGCCGCGCCAGCGCGCGCCAGATCCGCGCGTCGTGCGCGCACGGCTCGACGAACAGGAACTCCACGCGCCCACCGCTCGCGCGCCGCGCGAAGAGCCGCGCCGGCAGGACGCGCGTGTCGTTCAGCACGAGCAGGTCACCGGGACGCAGGTACTCGACGAGGTCGCGCACCTCGCGGTGCTCGCGGGCCGCGCTCGCGCGCGTGTAGACCAGGAGACGCGCGCGGTCGCGCTCCGGCGCGGGCGTGCGCGCGATGCGCTCGGGCGGCAGCTCGTAGTCGAAGTCCTCGAGCTTCACCGCACGCTCCACCCGCGCCGCACGTCCAGGATCAAGAGGGCCACGAAGGGCAGCGTCAGCGCCGGCCACAGCCAGCCCGGCTCGACCCACGCACCCCCGGCCCGGTAGGCCCCCAGTGGCCAGTAGAGCAGCGGCGCCACGGCCACCAGCCACTCGCAGGCGCGCGCGCGGAAGAGAGCCAGGAACGGCACGCACCAGCACACATACCACGGATGCAGGGTCGGTGTGAGCACGAGGAAGCCGCCCAGCGCGAGCAGCGCGACCTGCGCGGGTTCGAGGCGTCGCCGCCAGGCCCGCACGAGCAGCGCGAGCCACAGCGCGCCCGCCAGCGCGCGCGCCAGGCGCCGCGGATCGCTCCAGCCCTCGTCGTAGGGCGCCACGCGCGCGAAGAGCCCCTCGCTCAGGCGGTGCACGAAGCTGAACGACTCCCAGCGGAAGGCGTACTCGGAGAGCCCGCGCGGGAGCGGCACGCTTCCGACCCACGCCGCCCACAGCGCAAGCGGCGCGAGCAGGCCGAGCGTCAGCCCGAGCGCGGCCGCGCGCGGCGCGCGCCGCAGGAGGGTCGGAGCGAGCGCGAGCGGCAGGAGCTTCGTCAGCCCGCCGAGTCCGAGCAGCAGGGCCGCGACGAAGGGCCGCCGCACGAGGGCCAGGGCCGCCACGAGCCACAGGATCCCGAGCACGTCGAAGTGCCCCGCGCCGGCGAACTCGAGCGCGACCCACGGATTCCAGGCCCAGGCCACGAGCCGCGCGCCACCCGCGCGGCGCGCGCGCAGCAGCCCGAGCAGCGGCACGCACACGAAGAGGTCGCACAGGGCGTAGCTCGCGCGCAGCACGAAGCGCGCGCGCGCGGGCTGCTCGGCTCCACCGGCCGCCTGGACCAGCGCGCCCTGCACGAGCTGGGTCAGCGGCGGATAGGCGCCCGGCACCGCGGGATGATTGAGCGCTGCGTAGGTCTCCGGCCAGCGTGCGCGCTCGGCCGCGCGCGCGGGCGCGGCGGGCGCCTCGGCATAGGGGTCCGCGCGCTCGGCCACCAGCGCACCCTCCCACACGTAACGGTGCACGTCGTCCGAGAGCCCCGGCTCACGCGCGAGGCACAGCAGCCGCAGGGCGAGAGCTCCGGCCACCACCACTCCGAGCGGGACCGCTCCGCGCGGCGCGCGCCGGGCCAGCTCCAGGGCCAGCCACCAGCCGCCACCCCCCAGCGCGAGCCCCAGCCAAGCCCGCCCGGTGCGCAGGTCGACCGGCCGCTCGTCCAGCAGCAGGAAGAGGCCCAGCAGGATCGGCACCAGCATCCACACCAGCCCGACCCCGGCCCGCGCTCCCATCTCCGGGACTGGGGCGCGAAAGTTCGACCCCGGAGCGGAAATTCGGTCGAGGTGGGGTCCCGGCGAGCCGTTCATGTGGGAGCGAGAAGCCGGCGGCAACGCCGGGGCTTCGCGACCCTTGTCCGCGCCCGGGGGGCCACGGTCAAGGGCCGGTCTCCGCGGGATCACCCGGGGAGATGGAACCGGGAGGCGCCAGCCAGGGACACGGCTGGCGCCTCTCACTTTCCGGACGCCCGCAGGCGTCCGACCGACACGCCGAGCCAGCGCGCGGCCCGCGCCCGGTTCTCCTGCCCGTTGCGGTGGCGCGTCGCCGCCAGGGCCTGCTCCAGGTCGGCCCCCGCGGGACAGCGCCGCGCCGGCGCGCGCAGACCGCGCGCCGCGAGCACGCGCCGCACGTCCTCCAGCGCGACCCGCGGCCCGCCCGCGGCCAGCGCGGCGAACACCTCCGCCAGCACGGCGAAGCCCTCCCAGTCGCGGCGCCAGAGCTCGGCCAGCGCCTCGTCCGTCAGCGCCAGCGCCGGAACCTGCGCGCGCGCCAGGTGGAGCAGCAGGGCCGCGAGCTCGGCGCGCCGCTCGGCCAGGGCCACGAGCGACAGCTCGAGCACCCCCGCGGGCGCCCGCTCGTCCGGCCCCGCGCACCAGGCCCAGCCGCCGTCCTGCGCGCGCAGCGCCGGCGCAGCCGCGCAGCGCCCGGGCTCGTCGGGCGCGTGACCGGCCGCGTGCAGCAGAGCCCGCGCCAGCGTGTCGCGGCCCGCACCCGGCGGGCCCTTGATCCAGAAGGGGCCGCGGAACCCGGCCGCGGCCGCCGGCGCGAGGTGCGCCGGCAAGAGCCACGGATCGCCGCGGCCGCGCGCGCGCTCGAGCGCGCGGAATTGCGCGCACAGGAACTCCATCCCGGCCGGCGCGAGCGCGGCGGAGAGCTGCGCGGGTGCGGCGCGCGCATGCACGCGCAGCAGCGCGCGCGCACCGCAGGTGAGCTCGTGCGTCGCCAGCCCGAGCGCGCGCGCCGCCGGCTCCCCTTCGCGCGCGAGCCGGCCGAGACGCAGGCCGGGGCCCTGCGCGAGCAGCGCGCGGGCCGGCACGCCGGGCTCGAAGAACGCCACTCCGACGATGCCCTGCGCCCGCAGACGGCGCACGAGGCGCGTCAGGAGCGGCAGGCGTGGATCGCCGCTCGCGGCGCGCGCGGAACGGCGCGTGGACGGGCGCGCGCCGGGCACGAAGGCACGCGCGAACTCCAGCAGCCGCGCTCCGCAGGGCAGCAGTGCGTGGCTCCACTCGAGCTGCAGCCAGCGCGCCGCGCCGGAGGCGGAGCGGCCGAGCTCGAGCCCCGCCAGCGCGCGCGTGCGCGCACCCCCCAGGGCCGCGGCGAGGGGCGCCTGCGTGCCGTGACGCCAGACGCGCAGCAGCGGCTGGCCGGGCGCGCGGACGTGCGCCAGCGCGGACTCGAGCGCGGGCGCCGCGCCCTCCAGCTGCACGAGCCGCGCGCGCCCCCCACCGTCGTGCTCGAGCAGCGCCACGAGCTCGGCCCCGAAGGCGCGGCGCGCGTCGCAGCCCGCCGCCGGGCGCAGCGCGCTCGACGAGGGCGTGCCCGCGAAGGCCGCCGCGAAGCGCGCATCGGCCTGTGCGAGCTCGTGCAGACCGCGCGGCAACGGCGTCCACGCCGCGCGGCCGACCGGCGCGGGCCGGCCGAGCAACGTGACGCAGCCATCGCCGAGGCCGAGCAGTGCCGGTTCGAGGCGCGCCAGCGGCGCGTGGGCCTGCAGCACCGCCAGGGCGCGCGCCGGCGCACCGCGCTCGAGCTCGCTCGCCGCCCACCCGGCCACGAGCCGCGCCAGGGCGCGCGGCCGCGTTCGCTGCGCCCGCGCGCGCGTCACCTCGCGCTCCCAGCGGCGCGGCTCGAGGCCCCGCTCGGCGTGCTCGAGAGTCGTGCGCCAGACGCGGGCCCACTCGGCGGGCGCGCCGAGCGCGAGTCCGCGCGCGACCAGGGCGCGCGCACCGGAGGCCAGCGCCTCGCCCGGTCGGGGCGGCACGAAGAGCTGGCGCGCCAGCAGGATCCGCCAGGCCTCGTCGAGCGCCAGCGGAGCCGCGGGCAGCGGCAGGAAGGAGTCGCCCGGCAAGAGCGCCGCGAGGTGCGCGACGAGCAACGTCTCGAGCGCACGCAGGGCCTCGCGACGCGCGACCTCCTCGAGCTCACCGCGGGCGCGCTGCCAGGAAGGTTCGACGCTGCGCGCTCCGGGGCGGGCGCCATCCGCATGCAGCAGGCGCAGGGCCTGCACCAGACGGCGCAGCTCGGCCCGCTCGGGCGGCAGCGCGTCCGGCACGAGCCACTCGAGCGGATCGGCGTTCACGTCCCGGCTCCGCGCGCGCGCACTCCGGCGCGGAAGAGCTCGAGTCCGAGGCGGGCACGCCGCGCGAACTCGACCAGCGAGAGCCGCCGCATGCGCGCCGAGCGCTCGGGCGCTTCGCCGAGCAACACCGCCGCCACGAAGGCCTCGCGCACCTCGCCCGGCAGCGAGTTGAAGCGCCGACAAGCCTCGCCCACGGCCCCGGCGTCGAGCCCGAGCGGACGGCAGAAGGGCTCGAGCGGCTCCTCCGCGCCGCACGCGTCGTCCTCGAGGGCGAGCTGGCGCAGGGCCTGCTCGATGCACGCCTCCAGACGCGCTTCGAGCGCGCCCGCCGGCCACTCGCGCGCGTGCAGCGCGACCAGCGTCTGGGCCCGCAGCAGCGCCCGCTCGACATCCACCAGCCAGGCCTCCTGCGTCACGCGCTGCGCGACCCGCGCACGCAGCGCGAGCGGGTCACCACACACGAGCCAGGCGAGCAGCTCCTCGGGCGGCGGAGCCAGCGGGAGCACGGCCGACGGAGCGCGACAAGGGTGGAGGCTCGACATGCAGAGGCCGCCCCTCAACCCGCGCGCTTCCCGCTTCCGCGGTGCAAGCGGAGGCGCCGGACACTACGATCACCGCCGCGGGGCGTCGCGCACGTCCCCCGGATTTCCCCACGACAGGAGTGCATCACTTGGCCGGAACCCTGGAAGGCAAGAAGGGACTGATCCTCGGAGTCGCCAACAAGCGCTCGGTCGCGTGGGCCTGCGCCAAGGCGCTCGAGCGTGAGGGCATGGAGCTCGCGCTGACCTTCGCCAACGAGCGCCTCGAGTCGAACGTGCGCGAGCTCGCGCCCGAGCTCGGCGTGCAGACGATCCTGCCCTGCGACGTCACCAAGGACAGCGAGCTCGACGCGCTGCTCGAGGGCGTCCAGAAGGGCTTCGGCAAGCTCGATTTCATCCTGCACGCGGTGGCCTTCGCGAAGCGCGAAGAGCTCTCGGGCTCGTACCTCGACACCTCGAAGGACGGCTACCATCTGGCCCAGGAGGTCTCGGTCTACTCGCTGCCGGCCGTCTCGCGCCGCCTGATGCCGCTGATGGAAGGTCAGCAGGGTTCGATCGTGACGCTGTCGTACATCGGGGCCGAGCGCGTCATCCCGAACTACAACGTGATGGGTGTCGCCAAGGCGGCCCTCGAGGCCAGCGTGCGCTACCTGGCCCACGACCTCGGCCCGCGCGGCATCCGCGTCAACGCGATCAGCTCGGGGCCGATCCGCACCCTGTCCGCCTCCGGGATCGACGGCTTCTCGGACATCCTCGACCACATCGCCGGGCGCGCGCCCCTGCGCCGCAACATCACGGCCGACGAGGTTGGCGACGTGTGCGCCTTCCTGGCGGGTCCCTGGTCGCGCGGGATCACCGGCTCCACGATCTACGTGGACGCGGGTTACAACATCATGGGCCTGTGAGGGCCCGCGGGCTGAGGCCCGCCGGGGTCGGTACGCGTTCGACACGCCCGACTGGGGCCACGGGGCGCTGCGGACGTTCGCGGGAAGGCTGGATTTTTTGCGCGCGCCCGCCAACACGGGCCGCGCCCTGCCCGTAGCGGCCCGGCCTCTGCGGGGAAGCCTTGCGCGGCCCGTCGCAGGACCCTACAACGCCGGACTTTCCGGGGCGTCGGAGGGTCCGCGCGACCGACCGAGGGCTCTTCCCCGGGCTCCCCTGCATCGAACTTCGAATCCACTGGATCCTTCCGCACCCGCCATGAGCGCGATGATCGAGATCCGTGGCCTGACGAAGCACTTCGGGCCCTTCGTGGCCGTGAACGGCGTCACCTTCGACGTCGCCCGCGGCGAAGTGCTCGGCTTCCTCGGGCCGAACGGCGCCGGCAAATCGACGACGATGAAGATGGTCACGGGCTTCCTCGCCCCGACCTCCGGCCAGGTCAAGGTGGCCGGCCACGACGTGGGCCAGGATCCGGTCGCGGCCAAGCGCGCGCTCGGTTACCTGCCCGAGGGCGCACCCGCCTACCCCGACATGACCCCGCACGCCTTCCTGCGCTTCATCGGCGAGATCCGCGGCCTGACGGGCGGCGCACTCGACGCGCGCCTGGCCGAGGTCGTGCGCCGCGTGCACCTCGAAGGCGTCATGGAGCAACCGATCGAGACGCTCTCGAAGGGCTTCAAGCGCCGCGTCGGCCTGGCCCAGGCGATCCTGCACGACCCCGAGGTCCTGATCATGGATGAACCGACCGACGGCCTCGATCCGAACCAGAAGCACGAGGTGCGCACCTTGATCCGCGAGATGGGGCAGTCGAAGGCGATCGTGCTCTCGACCCACATCCTCGAGGAGGTCGAGGCGGTCTGCACGCGCGCGATCATCATCGCGCGCGGCCGCATCCTGTTCGACGGCAAGCCCTCCGAGCTCGAGAGCCAGGCCCCGGCCGACGTGCGCGCAAACCGCATGGACTGGGTCTTCCGCAAGCTGACCGGCGGACCGACGCAGGCGAGCACGGTCGCGGGAGGTGTCGCGTGAAGCACACCGTCTCGATCCTGAAGCGCGAGCTCGGCGGCTACTTCGCCACGCCGGTCGCCTACGTGTTCCTGGTGATCTTCCTGCTCCTGGCGGGTTTCTTCACCTTCCAGCTCGGCAACTTCTTCGACGACGGCAACGGCCAGGCGACGCTGGCGCCGTTCTTCAGCTGGCACCCCTGGCTGTACCTCTTCCTGATCCCGGCGCTCTCGATGCGCCTGTGGGCCGAGGAGCGCAAGCAGGGCACGATCGAGCTCCTGATGACCCTGCCGATCACGCTGCCGCAGGCCGTGATCGGCAAGTTCCTGGCGGCCTGGATCTTCGCCGGCGTGGCGCTCGCGCTGACCTTCCCGCTGTGGCTCACGGTCAACTACCTGGGCGACCCGGACAACGGCACGATCGTGGCCGGTTACCTCGGCAGCTTCCTGATGGCCGGTGGCTTTCTGGCGATCGGCTCGTGCGTCTCGGCGCTCACGAAGAACCAGGTGATCGCCTTCGTGATCGCGATCTTCATCTCGCTGCTGTTCCTGATCCTCGGCTTCCCTCCGGTCGTGCGCGCGTACGAGGGCATCCTGCCCGGCACGGTGGTCGAGACGCTGGCCTCCTTCAGCTTCTTCACGCACTTCGATCAGGTCTCGCGCGGCCTGATCGAGCTGCGTGACCTCGTCTTCTACGCCTCCCTGATCGTGGTCGCCCTGTTCCTGAACGCGGTGATCCTGGACCTCAAGAAGGCGCAATGACCATGAACAAGCTCGGACTCTCCCTGACCGGTTGCGGTCTCGCCCTGGTCCTGTTCCTGGCCGTCAACGTGCTCGCCAACACGGGCCTGCGCGGCGTGCGCTTCGACGTGACCGAGGACAAGACGTTCACGCTCGACGAGAACTCGAAGCGGATCGTCGCCGACCTCGAGGAGCCGCTCCACCTGTACCTCTACTTCTCGCGCGGGATGGCACGCGAGTACCCGCAGCTGATCGACTACGCCGACCGCGTGATCGGCATCCTGAAGGAGTACGAGCGCGCGAGCAGCGGCAATCTGCGTCTCGCGATCGTCGACCCCGAGCCGTTCTCCGAGGCCGAGGACGAGGCCGTGCAGCGCGGCGTGCAGGGCGTGCCGACCGAGGATGGCTCGCTCTACTTCGGCCTGGTCGGCACCAACGCGACCGACGCGCGCGAGGTGATCCCGTTCTTCGCGCTGGACGAGACGAAGCAGCGCGCGCTCGAGTACGACCTCTCGAAGCTGATCTGGACGCTCGCCAATCCCGACAAGCAGAAGGTCGGCATCCTGTCGGCCATCCCGCTCGAGGGCGGCGGCGGCAACCCGATGCTCGGCCAGGAGGGCACGCCGCCCTGGTTCCTGCTCGAGCAGCTGGGCGACTTCTTCGACGTCGAGGTGCTGCCCAGCGGCACCGACACGTTCGACGCGGGGATCGACCTCCTGGCGGTCGTCCACCCGCGCAGCTTCAGCGAGTCGCAGCTCTACGCGATCGACCAGTGGGCCCTGGCCGGCAAGCCGCTGGTCGTGTTCGTCGACCCGCTGTGCGAGGTCGATCCCGGCGAGAGCGCCGACCCGACCAACCCGCTCGCGCGCTTCACCTCGAAGCGCGACTCGAACCTCGAGTCGCTCTTCAAGGCCTGGGGCTTCGAGCTCGCCAAGGACAAGATCGCCTGCGACCGTCAGCTCGCCCAGCGCATGAACGTGCGGGCCGGCCGCGACGGACGGCAGGTGGTCGAGATGCCGGTCGTGCACTACCTCGGGCTGACGGCCGAGGACGTCTCCAAGGAGGACCCGGTCACGCGCCAGCTCGGCACGCTGAACATCCGCTCGCCCGGCTCGCTCCGGAAGCTCGCCGACGGCACCACGACCTTCACGCCGCTCCTGCAGACCAGCGAGGAGTCCCAGGAGGTCGACGCGACCAACTTCCAGTTCGTCGAGCCGCAGCAGCTGCTCTCGAACTTCGTGCCCGGCTACCAGCGCCTGACCCTCGGCGCGCGCGTCGCCGGCAACGTCAAGACGGCCTTCCCGGCCGGCAAGCCCGCGGCCCCGGCCGAGGGCGAGGCCCCCGCCGAGACGCCCGGCCTGACCGAGTCCACGGCACCGCTCAACCTGCTGGTCTTTGCCGACGTCGACATGCTGAGCGACCGCGCCTGGACGCAGAACCTCGGCAGCCTGTTCGGCGGCCAGCCGATGCTGGCCCTCACGGCCGACAACGCCGACCTCTTCAAGAACGCGCTCGAGAGCGTGGCCGGCGGCGAGACGCTGATGGGCATCCGCCTGCGCGGCAAGACCACGCGTCCGTTCGAGAAGGTGCAGGAGATCCAGCGTGTGGCCGAGGAGAAGTTCCTGAAGCGCCAGCAGGAGCTCGAGAGCCGCCTGGCGGACATCGAGCGGCGCCTGTCCGAGCTGCAGAAGGCGAAGGGCGAGGGCCAGGAAGAACTGGTCACCTCGGCCCAGCGCGAGCAGGAAGAACAGGCGCGCGAGGAGTTCGTGCAGACGCGCCGCGACCTGCGCGACGTCAAGCACCAGCTGCGCAAGGACATCGAGGCCCTGGGCACGAAGCTCAAGCTCGTGAACATCGCGCTCGTGCCCCTGCTGCTGATCGGTTTCGCCCTGGTCCAGTGGCGCGTGCGCAACTCGCGGCGCTCGACGAAGTCGTCCTGAACGGGACCCGCCATGAAGCAGAAGACCCTCCTCCTCCTCTCCGTCGTCACCGCCGGCGCCCTCGGCCTGGCGCTCCTCTCGCAGCGTTCGAACCCGGGCCACTCGGCGACCACCTCCGGCGGCCGCCTGTTCCCCGAGCTCGACGGGCAGCTGAACGACATCGCCGAGGTGCGCGTCGAGAAGTTCGGCAAGAGCGCCACCCTGCGCCGCGAAGGCGGCCAGTGGATCCTGGCTGACCGCGGCGGTTTCCCGGCCAAGTTCGACAAGATCAAGGAACTCGCCGTGCGCGTGGCCTCGCTCCAGATCGAGGAGCAGAAGACCGCCAGGAAGGAGAACCACGCCAAGCTCGGCGTGCAGTGGCCCTCCCCGGCCGAGGAAGGCTCGGAGGAGGCCGAGGCCGGCCTGATCGTGCTGAAGGACGCGGGCGGCAAGGAGCTCGCGGCGCTCGTCACCGGGCGCACCGAGTGGATGGGCTCGAAGCCCAAGCTCTACGCGCGGCGTCTGGCCGAGGACCAGGTCTACCTGTGCGCGCCGCAGGGCTCGCTCGACGTGGTGGTCGAGGCCAAGAACTGGATCGAGCCCGAGATCGTCAAGCTCGCGAACGAGCGCGTCCAGTCGGTCGCGATCGAGCACGCCGACGGCGAGCGCGTCGACATCACGCGCTCGGCCACGAACCACACGCAGTTCGCCGTGCTGGACGTCCCGGCGGGACGCAGCGAGCGCTTCGCGGGCATCGGCAGCGGCGTGGCCCAGGCCCTGGGCTCGGGCCTGCAGCTCGAGGACGTGCGCCCCGTGACCGAGGTCGACTTCAGCCAGGAACCGCTGGCGAAGACGCGCTTCGCGGCCGTCGACGGGCTCGGCCTGACCTTCGAGCTCGCGAAGTTCGAGGACAAGACCTGGGCCCGCATCGTGGCGAGCTACACCCCTCCGCCCGAGGCGGAGAAGCCGGCCGAGGCCGCGCCCGCCGAGGGCGCCGAGGGTGAGGCCGCCGCGCCCGCCGAGGCCCCGCCCGAGGAGCCGAAGCCCGACATCGCGGCCGAGGCCGCGGTCCTGAACGCGCGCCTCGCGCCGTGGGCCTTCGAGCTCGCCTCCTACCGCACGGATGTGCTGCTGCGGCGCATGGCCGACCTCCTGGACGAGCCCGCCCCGCCCGCCGACGACAGCCTCGAGGGCGTGCTGCAGGACATCGGCGCAGGCGCCGAGGACCTCGGCCCGGTTGAGCCGGAGGCGCCGGCGGCCGATGAAGAGGGCACGACGCCCGCCGACGACGGCAACGGTTGAGCCCCGCGGGCGGCGGCCCCTCCCCCATGAAGTTCCTCCCCATTGCCGCCGCCCTGCTCGCCCTTTCGGCCCCGCGCGACGAGGTCGCGCTGCGCTTCGCTCCGGCCGACGAGGTCGTGCTGATGCGCACCTTCGACGCCGAGGCGAGTTACCGCCTGAGCACGGTCACCTACGCCATCGACGGCGAGGAACTCGAGACCGACGGCGAGCTCGCCGACCTGCGCATGGAGTTCCAGGAGCACGTGACGGTGCGCGACACCCTTGGCGCGACCGAGGACGGCCGCCCGACGACGCTCGTGCGCGCCTTCGAGGAGCTCGCGCAGGAGACCAGCTGGTCGGCCGGCGAGGAGACGAGCTCCTCGACCTCGAGCTCCCCTTTCCAGGGCCGCCGCGTGCGTTTCACGCGCGACGACGAGGACGACACCTACACGGCCGAGGCCGCCGACGACAAGGAACTCGAGAGCGAGCTCGCCGACCTGCTCGACGAGGACATGGACCTGCGCCTCGTGCTGCCGGAGGACGAGATCGAGGTCGGCGACGAATGGAACGTCGACGCGCGCCTGTACGTGGCCTTCATGTGGCCGAGCGGCCTGCTCGAGTGGCAGGAGGGCGAGGAGGAATCCAGCGCCGAGGACCGCGCGCGCAACCTGCAGACGATCGAGAACCTGAGCGGCGAAGGCCGCGCGCGCCTGGCGGAGATCGTCGAGGAGGACGGCCAGCGCATCGCCGTGATCGCGCTCGAGCTCGACATCGCGACCGAGCTCGAGTTCGAGCAGGAGCTGGGCGAGGAGACGGTCACGGTCACGACCGTGATCGAGCGCACGCTCGAGGGCGAGCT
>Ga0172376_10000135_pt1 | contig 87154 bp, 43 predicted proteins | sample Lak35m_FD_121114 | JGI IMG/M metagenome (GOLD analysis project Ga0172376, IMG submission 121114) | Freshwater microbial communities from Kabuno Bay, South-Kivu, Congo - kab_092012_35m | ecosystem: Environmental > Aquatic > Freshwater > Lake | place: Democratic Republic of the Congo: South-Kivu... | reverse complement strand
GATAAGAGCGAGTTTGTGGTCGGGGCCCTCCAATGCCCTGCGGCAGCCAAGGTTGTAGGCATATTCCATGTGCCGTTCTGAAGATTGAATCAGTTGCACATCGATACCTGGCGGACGGCACAGCGGAGTGTGCCTGCTACTTTGACGCTGACGGCACAGCGGAGTGTGCCTGCTACCTTGACGCTGACGGCACAGCGGAGTGTGCCTGCTACCTTGGCGCTGACGGCACAGCGGAGTGTGCCTGCTACTTTGCGGCCAAGCAAGCAAACAGAACTCCAGCACGAGTTCCCGCTTCATGTGGTCTACTCCTGGCTTGGCAACTCACCTCGGATCGCCCAGCAGAGTTATCTGCTGGCCGGTGTGCAGAAGGTGTTGGTGGAGTGATTGGTGGTGTGGGGTGGGTGCCCGGCAACGGGCATCCTTGCCCAGGGGTGTGAAATTGACATAGCCTCTAAGAACAAATCTTATCGACCACGCTGCCATAGACATCCGTCAATCGGAAATTGCGTCCTGCATAGCGATAAGTCAATCGCTCGTGATCTAACCCCAGTAGATGCAGGATCGTGGCGTGCCAATCGTGGATATGGCACTTGTCCTGGACCGCTTCGCGACCATGCTCATCGGTGGCCCCATAGCTGAATCCACCTTTTACCCCACCGCCAGCCATCCAAGTCGTATAACCTTTGTTGTTGTGGTCTCGTCCATCTCCGTTTTGCGCATCGGGTGTGCGACCGAATTCTCCACCCCAGATCACAAGCGTTTGATCCAATAGACCTCGGTTTTTTAAATCGCTAAGCAGCCCTGCAATCGGCTTGTCAATCTCGCTGCACTTATCGGGCAATTGGTCTCGCAATCGCTGATGATGATCCCAATTGCCATGGTTGAGTTCGACAAAGCGCACACCGGCTTCGACGAACTTGCGAGCCATTAAGCACTGTCTACCAAAACCATCGGTCGGGTTCTCGTTGATCCCGTACATCTCCAAGGTCTTTTGGGATTCATTTCCAAGATCCATCAGTTCAGGCAATGCGTCTTGCATCCGGAATGCCAATTCGTACGACTCGATGACCCCTTCGACGTTTGGATCGACTCGATCGCGAGCCAATTTATTCTGGTTCAACTGCTGAATAAAGTCGATTTGAGATCGCTGGGATTTGCGGGTGAGCCTTGGGTTCTGGATGTCAGGAACCGCCGCCCCGCCGTTGCTTGGCATGTTCCTTGCCATTGCAGGCCGTGGCCCCTGTGGTCGTCCTACTTTAGTGCCTTGATAAATCGCCGGCAAAAATGCATTCCCATAATTCTGCGCCGCGGCGGCTTGGGGATTGAGGGCCACGAAACCAGGTAAGTTTTCGTTTTCAGTTCCTAAACCGTAGAGGGTCCAAGCGCCAAGCGAAGGTCGAACGAACTGAGCGTTCCCGGTGTGCATTTGAGTCATCGCGCGAGGATGGATCGGCTGGTCGCAATGCATGGATCGGATCAAACACATTTCATCGGCATGCTTGCCCATCTGAGGAACCAGCTCAGACATCCACAGTCCGCTTTGTCCACGCTGATGAAACTTCCATGGCGAAGCCATCAACTTGGCACCGTTGGACCGACCTGTTTTCCCCTGATCGGCCTCCAACTTGGGCTTGTAATCGAAGGTATCGATGTGCGAGGGTCCACCCTGCATGCACAGGAAGATCACATGCTTGGCCTTGGTCGCAAAATGAGGTTCCTTGGGAGCTAGCGGATTGCTCGATGGCTGTGAGTCTTGGTCGTCCCCTATGGCCTTTGCGACGTCCAAGGTGCTAAGCCCTGCAAAGGCTAAGTAACCGAACCCCGCAGAAGCGTTCCGTAGCAAGTCTCGTCTTGAAAACATGTTGGCTAGCTCTTTGTTACAAGTCTCTGTTCGGGAAGATAACGATTAGTTCTGGATTCGAAACTCAGCCGATGCCATCAGGGCTTGGCACAACTGGCTCCAAGCTTTGAAGAGAGCTTCGTCGGACGCAACGCCCGCTTGGGACTCTTTGGCTTTTCGAAGAAATTTGGCTGCTGCATTGATTTCCTCGACAGTTGCGGGACGTCCGTAAGCAAGTTCGAAGGCCCGGTCGATGCGCCCCTGCGGGTCTTTGGTCGATTGCATCAGGCGTCTTGCAAAAGCATCGCTTAGCTCGATGACAAATGGATTGTTCATCATGTACAAGGCTTGCTCGGCGGTGTTGGACACTTCGCGTGTGCCTGTGACCGAGTTGGGATCTGCAAAATCAAAAACATCCAAAGCGCGGGGCATTGCATTTCGACCGACGGGCAAATAAACCGAGCGATGGTAATTGGGAATCTCGAATTGGTTGACTGTTGGGTTCCTCATGCCGCTGGTGAGCAAGCGTCGAAGGTTTGCGGATCGGTCATCATTGGCCCCCCCTGGGGCCAGCACTAACGGAACGTTTTGAGGTCCATTTGGACCCATCATCGCTGAACCCATCGAAGCAAACATCGAGGACTTTGGCGCACTTAGATCGATGGAACCACTGACGGTGAGCATCGAGTCGCGAATCGCTTCAGCACTCAATCGCTTGGCGTTTCCTCGGGCGATCCATAGGTTCTCCGGATCGGCTTCGAAGGAGGTTGGATCGTATTGAGACGACAAGCGGTAGACTCGCGATACAACGATGCTGCGAATCATTTTCTTGATCGACCAACCCTGATCCATAAAATCCAAGGCCATCGAATCGAGCAGTTCACGATGTGTAGGCGGGGGTCCCGAGACGCCAAAATTATCGGGTTCGCGGACAATCCCTTTTCCGATGAGTTGTTGCCATAGGCGATTGACCATCACTCGGGCAGTGAGCGGATTCTCATTGGAAACTAACCAATGTGCAAACTCCAATCGGCCCGAGCCATTGGAGGGCAGTCGGTCAGGAAGATTTCCAAGGACTTGGACAAATCCGCGCGTGACGGACTGTGCGGGTTGGTCGATCTCGCCGCGCACGAGGACTCTTGCATCGCGCGGGGCTGGACGGTCCTGGACCCCCATGCATACCGAAACAGGTCGACCCGAATCGTCGACGCTGGCTATGCGCGCTCGCAACTGGGATACGATTTGGTCCAAGAGGTTTGGATTTAGCCCCGGAGTATTGGCTCCGGTCCGCTGGGCGCGTCGAGCCTGCAGAAGCTCTTCTTGACGCTCCTGCAATTCCTTTTTCAATTCTGCGATCTCTTGACGGCTCATGATCGGCTTGGCTGACTCAGGGTCTTGGATCGGTAACCGAATCCAATCCGAGGGCTGTCGATTGCGCTGGCTACGGGTTCCGCCGTAAAAGGTCTCGGTGCTTTGAAAAATGCCAGCCAGCGCATAGTAATCGCTTTGAGGAATCGGATCGAACTTGTGATCGTGGCACCGTGCGCATCCGACCGAGAGTCCCAATACCACCCTCGTTGTAGTATCGATTTGCTCGTCGACCAAGTCGGCTTGGAATTGCCGTGGGTTCTGCTCAGCAAGCGACTTTGGACCCAGCGCCAGGAAACCTGTGGCGATAAGATTCTCGTTCCACTGCGCATCGCTGTTGACTTGCAACAAATCCCCGGCGACTTGTTCGAGGATGAAACGATCGTAAGGTTTATCGTTGTTGAATGAATCGATGACGTAGTTTCGATAACGCCAAGCGTTGGGGAAACTCACGTCGGATTCTTTTCCACTGGACTCCGCATAGCGTGCAACGTCTAGCCAATGGCGTCCCCAATGCTCACCGAATTGTTTGGAATCCAAAAGCTCGTCGACCAGTCGCTCGATCGCTTCCTGCTCACTGGATTTCCAGTCCTGCAGGAATCCAGCGCCTTGCTCCGGGGTTGGCGGCAGGCCGACTAGATCAAAGGTCAATCGACGAACAAGAGTACTGGGTTGGCAGTCCTGTGCAGGCTCGATGTCTTGCTCCTCCCACTTGGATGCAACAAAACGATCGATCGGGGAATCGCTCCAGGTCTTGTACTTTTGGAGCGTCGGCTGGGCTCTCTTGGGCAACGTAAACGACCAAAAGGATTTCCCTTTCTCGATATCCTCAGGCGTGACCTTTGGGTTGACGACGACACCTTGGTTGATTCGCGGATCGGGAGCTCCCATCTGAATCCAAGTCTTGAAATCCTCGATCACATTGGCGGGCAGTTTGCCTTTTGGAGGCATGCGATAATCCCGATAATTGATCGCATGCCAGAGGATACTACTATCCAAATCTCCTGGAACGATGGCTGCTCCAGATTCACCCCCGGCCAGCAGCGCTTCTTTGTTATCGACCGACAGTCCACCTCGAACCGATTGCTCGCTTGCAGAATGGCAGCGATAACAATTCTCGATCAGAACAGGTCGGATTTTGGACTCGAAGAAATCGAGCTGCTCGGGAGTTAGGGTCCTATTTGCTGGACTCTCGTTTGCTGGACTCTCGGTCTGGGCTTGGGCTTGCGCTGGCCACCGAGTTGCCCAAGAGACTAACAAAACGATGGTCGCGATCCCAATAGCACCAGGATTACCAAACCATCGGATGGGACTGGATTTCGAATAAGTGAGCATTGGTTTGCATTCCAGGAAACAGTCTCAAGAAACAAAAAGCAGACGGACCAATCAGGTATCCGATGATGGGCGACGAGGTCGGACCCCCTCGCCTCCTTCGGTCCGACCTTCAGGGCGACGATTTCCTGGCCGCATGCCTTCGAGCCTGCGCATGGCTTGCTCGATTTCAGACTTGTCGATCGCACCGTCTCCATTGGTATCCATATTGGAGAGACGCTCTTTCATCTGAGGGGGAATTTCGTCCCCCGAAAGCTTACCATCTTTGTCTAGGTCGCGATTCTCGAACATTCGCAACATCATCTCAGGGCCTGGGCCAGCTCCCGGAGCGCCAGGGGCACCGGGGCGTCCTGGACCATTAGGTCCTGCGAACATAGGCATTTGAGCCGGATCGGGCCTAAGCTCTTCGGCGCTTAAGACTCCATCACCGTTCTTATCGAGCTTCAGCAGCGACTTCGAGGCATTTTCGATTTCGGAGGCAGACAGTTGGCCATCTTCATCGGCATCGAGCGTTCGGAAAACCGGTAAGTTCCGCAGCATCATCGCCATGCCTCGGGCCGCCATTTCGGGATTGGCTGGACCAGCGCCGGGTCTACCTTCGCCGGGTCGATTCTCTTGCAATCGGCCTTGGCCCGGACGGCGACCTTCAGGGCGTCCCGGAGACTCGGGATTTTTGGGCTCGGGATCTTGAGCTTGCAAGCCTGTCGTTACCGATAGGCCAAGCGCGCAGGCGGCAAGGGTTTTTACGAAGTGGTAGCGTTTCATGGTGGGAAGCCTTTTCTGATGGTAAACTGCCAGGCGCGTGGAAAAACGGACCAATCGCCGCAATTTGGCTGGCTAAGATAGCTTACCGACGCGGAGCTTGAGAGATCCACTTTCTCAAATGAGTTTTTTTGAATTCTATTGGCTAGCGAGCCGAATCGTTGGATAATCCTCGTATGACGGATAAATCCCCTTGGCCGGCTTCCCATGAAACTGGGACCGAAGAACCTTTGTCGATTCGAAACCTCGAACAACTCACGGTGTTCTTTGAGTCGGTTCGCCCAAGGCTCGAAAAGATCGTTCGATTTCGAATGGACCCGGCATTTCAGGCCCGCATCGATCCAGGGGATGTTCTTCAAGAAGCCTATTTGCAGATACTCAAGCGTCACACAGAACTGCTTGATACCCCGGAACTTCATCCCATGGTCTGGATTCGCCAAAGGGTACTTCAAACGCTTTGGGATCTGCAGCGCGGGCACGGCCGAGACAAACGAAGCGTTCATCGCGAGCACGCCATGCCACTTGCAGGTTCGGATACCACCAGCATGACCATGGCGCGATGGCTAGCCGACGATGTGACTTCACCAAGCCAACGGATGCTCAAAGACGAACAGCAACAACGATTGCAAATGGCTTTAGAATCGATGCATGAGATCGACCGCGAGATACTGGCCATGCGTCACTTCGAATACTTGAGTAACCTTCAAACCGCTCAAGCTCTGGGGATTTCGCCCACAGCCGCAAGCAACCGATACGTCCGCGCAGCGGTCCGATTGGCCGAAATCATGCAAGACCCAAGTTCGAAGGAACCGCAGTGATGGATACCAAGGACACAGGCGATCGCCACCCCTTCGAGAAAATCGCCGACGAGTTCGTCTTGCAACTCCGATCCGGCCACACCCCTAGCATCGATCATTACGCGCAAAAACACCCCGAACATGCTTCGATGATCCGCAGCGTCTTCCCTTCGCTTCAGATCGTCGAAAGAGTCAGCGCCAAGGACGCCACCGCTTCCCTTGCTTCCACAGAGCCAGCGCAGAGCCCGAGAGCCGAGGGCCAGCTTGGTTACCTGCCAGCCCACAGCCACTTCGATGACTTCAAGATCCTCCGCTGGATCGGTCATGGTGGTATGGGAGTCGTGTACGAAGCCATCCAAGAATCGCTGCATCGCAAGGTCGCCTTGAAGGTCATCCATGCCCAAGCCGCTGCGAGTCAGCAAAGCAAAGATCGATTCCGTCGTGAAGCTCAGTCGGCCGCAGGACTTCACCACACCAACATCGTTCCGGTGTACGGGTCAGGCCAAGACCACGGCCTTCTCTACTACGCGATGCAGCTAATCCATGGATCCACTCTAGCCCAAATCATCGAATCGCTGCAAAGACGTTCCAAAGGCGTGTTGCAAAGCCAACTGCCGATCGACCAGCAGACCCACGATGCCCTCGATCAGCTTCTTCAAGAAAGAACTAGTGGATCGTCCGCCGAGCCCAAAGCCTCTACCAGCTACGTGAAGGAGAACCTCGGAGAGGACTCGGATCGAACCCTCGCAAGCGCGACCCGCGAGCTTACGATCGGTCATCACAACGAGCCCACACGCGGTGGTTCTTGGACCACAAAGCAGGAGTCTCACACCCCAGAGCCCACAAGCGCCCAGCAACCTGGTGCGAAACTACCCCAACACTATTTCCGAAATATCAGTCGACTCGTCAGCCACGTCGCCAGCGCACTGGACTATGCACATCAATCCGGAGTCCTCCACCGGGACATCAAACCCAGCAATCTGTTGCTGGACGATTCGGGCACCATTTGGGTCGCTGACTTTGGATTGGCTCGGCGTGAGGATCTCGATGGACAAACCCAAACAGGCGAGTTGCTCGGGACCCTACGTTACATGGCACCCGAGCAATTTGCTGGCAAGTCTGATCCTCGAAGCGACATTTACAGTCTGGGACTGACCCTCTTTGAACTGCTGACCCTTAGGCCCGCAATGGATTCTCCCAAGCGTCGCTTGTTGGACCCGACACTCTATAGCCGAGTCGAGTTTACCAGTTATGAGAAGCAAACGATCCCTGTGGATCTTCAAACGATCGTCCTGAAAGCCGCTGCCATTGAACCCGAAAAGCGGTATCCAAGGGCAAAGCTCCTGCAGGAGGATCTCGAGCGGTTTCTCGACGACCAACCGATCTTGGCGCGACGTGAAACGTGGATCGAGTCGGGGATCCGATGGGCTCGACGCAATCGAGCCATCGCGACGCTTGCAGCGAGCCTTTTTGGATTGCTCTTTGCCATCGCGATCCTCCTTGGGCTCTGGAACGCACAGCAATCCAAAACCCTCGAAGAACTTCGCCAAGCCAATGCGTTTTCCGCAAAAACTCTACATGAGCGTACCGAGGCGTTGGGTCGAGCCGAGATCGAGGCCAAGAGGGCAAAACAGAATATGGATTTGGCCCTAGAAGCCTTCGATACCATCACCCAAAACATCTCCTCGCGAGGCCGCAGCCTGGAAATACTTGAACTCGACAACGAGAACGTCGATTCGATTGGTTTTGCCGATGCAGTACTGACTCAGGCCGATGTCCAACTTCTGAACTCTTTACAAGACTTCTTCGATCGTTTTGCGCAAGAAAACTCAGCTGACCTGCGGCTCGACGCAGCCATCGCTCGCCGCAGAGTCGGTGAGATTGAGCACAAGATTGGCAGGCATGACCAAGCCACCAACTCGCTGAGCAACGCGATCAAAGAATTCGCATCGATTCGAGCCAACAAAGACAATCTCGGAGATCTCAAGAAGGTCCTCAACGAAGAACTCAAGGCTCGCAAGGAACTCATCGGATTGCATGCTCGAAGGGACCAAGTCCCTAAAGCTCAGGAGGAAATGCAGAAGCTGCGAGAGCTTCTCAAAGAGCACCAGGAATTCGCCGATTCGCCTGAAGGTCGCCTTGCGCTGGCTTCGGCTCTGAGCAGTCTTTGTAGTGGAGGTGCACGCTTGGCCTTGGAACGCAGTCTGAATGAACGCCGACGCAGGAACTTCCCACCTTTCTTCAATCGACCTGCTGGAAACCCCATCGATTTGGCCCCACCGATGGTTCTTCGAATCCAGAGGGACCTAAGCTACAACACCGAAGCGATCGAGTTGCTTGAAAAACTCTGCCAAGAGGATCCATCGCAATCGCAGTACCGCTTGGACTTGGCCCGCAACCATCGCGATCGCATGCGATTATCGCGCCTGCTTGGCAATCAAGCGGACTTCGAAACGTCTCTTTCCAAAGCGACCGAGATATTTCAGCAACTGCTTGAGAAGAACCCAAAATCCCCAGTTCTTAAGTACGACCTTGCGAATCTTTACGCAAGCAGTCTTATGGTCCCATCCGACGATGGAAAACGGCTTGAGCTAGCCATCGGACTGATGCGTGAAGTCATCGAGGAGCATCCTTCGGTACCCGAGTACCAAGCCCTCTATGCATCGCTCTTGGCCCGCGTGGCTTGGTCGATGCCCTTTGCACAGGAAGCCTCGACGGAGCGTCAGTTCGAGCGCGTTGAAAATGGCATCGCGAAATTCCAACAAGCCATCTCGATCCAGCAAGGACTCGTGGATCGGTTCCCCGACATCCCCCTCTACGGGATCAATCTCTTGCAAATCAAAGTCCAATTAGTCGAGTTTACTTCGCAGTTTAGAAGACCGGAAAAGGCCAAGCAGTATTTGGCTGAAGCGACGGCGCTGGCCGAGAAAATGCTCGAATCGGGAGCGGCCCGACAACCGGTCGTCCGAAGTATCTTAGAGAGACTCAAAGATCGTAAGACCGCCTTAGAGAATCGCCCTGACCCAGAGAAACCCTAGCAAATACCAACTAGCAAAATGCCTACTTTCATCACCAAAATTTCACGGCATGTGCTTTGGGTACTCCTAGCGACAATCGCCTGGGGCTTGGCCAACGTATCTTTGGCTCAAGATCGAGCACCCAGCATCGTCTTTATCCTTGCGGACGATCTTGGCTGGGGCGAACTGGGTTGCTACGGGCAGAGCCGATTGCAAACACCCAATCTGGATTCTCTGGCAAGCCAGGGGATGCGATTCACTCAGCATTACAGCGGTGCTCCGGTATGCGCTCCATCGCGATGCGTGCTGATGACCGGTAAGCACCTAGGCCATGCTGAAATCCGTGGGAACCAGCAAGCCAAAGTTCGGTTTCCTGAGTTTACAGAAGGGCAACATCCGCTGAGCGAGCAAGCTGTCACGATCGCCCAAGTGCTGCAGAAGGCTGGCTATGCCACCGGTGCCTTTGGCAAATGGGGACTCGGACCGGTAGGCAGCTCAGGCGATCCGAATCGACAGGGTTTCGATCGGTTCTTTGGATACAACTGCCAAGCCGTCGCGCATAGCTACTACCCCGAATTCCTCTGGGACAATTCCCAACGCGTTAGACTGAATCAAAAGGGCAAGCCCGGTCATCGCAAAGTCACCGATGGGCCGATCATCGCCGACGACTTTGTCGGCGAGAATTACGCACCTTATCGGATGATCCAGCAGGCCGAAGCGTTCATCGAAGCCCATGCCAAGCGACCTTTCTTTTTGTATCTGCCTTTCATCGAACCCCACGTGGCGATGCATCCTCCCGTCGAAACGCTTGAGCGTTTCCCCAAAGAGTGGGACACCAAAGAGTATCGGGGGGGCAACGGATATCTGCCCCACCCGCGCCCCCGGGCAGCTTACGCAGCCATGATTTACGATTTGGATCGGCATGTCGGAAGAGTCCTAGATGCTTTAGATCGCCACGGCCTGAGCGACAAGACCTTGGTGATCTTCTCAAGCGACAACGGAGCTACCCATGCAGGCAACAACGAACCAGATTTTCACGTCGGTGGTGCCGATCCACGTTTCTTTCAAAGCACGGCGGGACTTCGCGGTTTCAAAGGAAGCCTCTACGAAGGTGGGATTCGAGTCCCAATGATCGCTCGTTTTCCAGGAGTGATTCCACCAGGAAGCGTCGAATCAACACCAAGCTATTTTGCCGATTGGTTTCCAACCCTCTGCGATGCGGTAGGAATCGCAAAACAGGATTTATCGCAATCCACAACTACCGATGGCGTCAGTCTTTGGCCAGTGCTTACCCAAGCTCAGTCATTGAGCCATCGGCCACCGATGGTCTGGGTCTTTCCTGAATACTCGGGCCAAGTCGCCGCTCGATGGGGAGATTACAAACTCCTGCGCAGAGGCCTTGCGACCAAGAACCCATCGAACTGGGAACTCTATGATCTCTCGAAGGATTCCAGCGAATCGGTCGATCTATCCAAAGAGCGACCTGAACTGGTCGAGCAAGGACAAAGGATCTTGCGCGATCAAACCAGTCCCAATGAGGTTTTTCCAGTGTCCTTCTAAGGCGATTGCGTCATGCTCGATGGATTACCACAAGATCTAGCCAATCGCTGGAAACGAGGCGAGAAAGCCCGCGCTTTGGAGTACCTCGAGCGACAACCTGAATTGCGCAGAAACTTGGTCATCTACAAACTGTTGGTCCAGGAGGAGCTAAAGCAAATCCATCAATCTGGTTTGACCATCGATACGGAGCAACTCGTCCATGACTACCCCGAATGCCGCGACACAATTCTGAATTTCGACCCTCAGTTCCAGACGCTTGCGGCCGCTCCCGATGACCAGGACGCAACTCAATTGGGTCAAACCAAAGCTCTGGATCAGCCTGTCAAAACGAGTCGATCCATCCGTCCCGAGATACCCGGTTTTGAAATCCTCTCGGAACTGGGGCGAGGAGGAATGGGGGTCGTCTATCGAGCCAGACAAATATCAGCCAATCGACTTGTGGCATTGAAAGTAGTCCGCAACGATGTGCTCGAAACAGCCGACTTGCAAACGCGCGCCAATGCACTTGAGCGTTTCCGCACCGAGGCCAAAGCAGCCGCGTCGCTTCAGCACGACAACATCATCTCGGTGTATGAGGTTGGCGAAGTCCCCTCGAAGCGTCCTGGCAAATCACCTTTGAGATACTTTGCGATGAGGTTTGTTCAGGGAACAAGCTTGTTCGATATGCTGCGGAAAGGACCTTTAGAGAATCGGGCTGCGGCAAAGTATGTCATGCAAATCGCGAGGGCTTTGCAAGCTGCCCACGACCAAGGGATCCTGCATCGCGACATGAAACCTCACAACGTGATGGTAGAAACATCCACCGATCGCCCTTTGGTAGCCGACTTTGGTTTGGCCAAGTTCGTTCACAGCGATAATTCCATCACGTATGCTGGCCAGATCATGGGGACACCCTCGTACATGTCTCCAGAACAAGCCCAAGACGCCTCGCGTGTCCGAGCGTCCGCAGACCAGTACTCGCTGGGTGCAACGCTCTATCACTTGCTTGCAGGTCACCCACCTTTTGCGGCTCCCACGGTCCAGGAAACGATCCGTCAGATCCTTGAGAAACCTCCCGTAGGGCTTACCCAGACCAACCCCTCGGTCGACCGCGACTTGGAAACCATCTGCGTGAAGGCGATCGAAAAGGAATCGTCGAAGCGCTATGGCAGCTGCCAGGAACTTGCCGACGATTTGCAACGGTACCTCGATGGAGTGCCTATCGTGGCTCGTCCAGTCAGCGCTTTGGAACGAGCATGGCGTTGGGCTTGCCGCAATCGAGCCCTCGCGGCACTGATGGCAACCGCAGCGATCCTTGCACTTTGCACCTTAGGAGCTATCGCGATCGGTTATCGTCAAACGACTCAAGCCCTTGCGGTTTCTCAGTCACGGCTCGACAAAGCCCTTCAGGTGGTCGATGACCTGTTTACCCAAGTCTCCGAGGACGAACTGCTCGATCAACCAGGACTCCAAAAACTCCGAACAACGCTTCTTCAAAAAGCCCTTTCTCACTACGAATACTTTCTGGCTGAAAGCAAGAAGCAATCAAGCAATACCGACACTCAGATTCTCGAGGAGATCGGCAAAGCGAACTTTCGTTTCGGTATGGTGCAGAAGCTCTTAGGACAATCGGATGTGGCTCGGGAAGCTTATAACGAAGCACGAAACCTACAGGAACGGCTCGTCAAACAGTCCCCCGAAGATATCGGCAGAATCGAAGCGCTTACCGATACTCTCAATGCCATCGGAAGTTTGGCAAGCCAATCGGAAGACTATACAAACGCCTTGGATGCCTTCGAGCAATCGCATCGCTATCGGTTGGAACTGGTCGCCAAAGATCCAAGCCAACTGAAGTACCAACGTTTGGCGTGCAACACACTCATGAACATCGGGCTGGCCAAGTTTTCTCTTGGGCGAATCGAAGAAGGGATGTCGGATTGGGTGCAAAGCCAAGATCAGCGGCAGTCGCTATTAGAACGTTTCGGCCCTTCCGAGAAACTTCACAAGGACATCGCGCGAGGCTGGTACAACATGACCAAATACACCAACACCATCAAGGACCCGAAACAGACCAAAAAGTACTCGGCACTTGCCGTGGACTCCTACTCAAAGGCGATCGAGCTGAACCCAAAGTCCCAGAGCAACCAATCCGAATGCACCTTGGCCTTGCTGATTTTGGGCGAAGCTAGTGCAGAACTAGGAGAAGACCAGGAGGCAGTGAATTCGTTTCAACAAGCTCAAAGGATCGCAACCAAGCTTGCTGAATCCAACCCCGACGTGATGGAATACCAAGCCGATTGGGCGATCCTGGAAAAGAGCCTTGGCGAAGTTTACTTCAGACTCGAAAAATGGGACTTATCTCAAAAGAGCTGGGAAAAAGCGTTGGAAATCACCCGTAAACTCCAAAGCCTCTCTCCCGAGAGCATGGTGCTGCTGGACGATTTGGTGACCTGCCTGTGTTCGCTAGGTGAACTCTCAGAGCGCAGCGGCCAGGTCGAATCGGCTATCGAATACCGCAGGGAATCTTTGAAGGGACTCGAAAAACTCTCCCAAGATCGCAAGGACGATCCTTGGTACAAAGAACAACTGGACCTGAATCGCGCGTGGCTATTGGAAAACGACTCAGACCATTAAGGCTGTTCTTGGAACCAAAATCACGGATCACCCTAGCGACGATCTTCTGAGTCGTCATCGTCATCATCGTCGTCGCCGGCTTTGGCAAAGAAGAACGCAGCGCGGATCGGGGGTGGCATACGACTGTCGGAACCTCGGACGCTTCGCCAGACGATCTCGTTGAGCAACAAATCATCGGCGGCATCTGGAATCGAAAAGTCCATCTGCTCGGATAGATCCGCACCCCAAGCCAAGGCTTGGTTGGTCGCCGTGATATCGATTCTTGGTGGCAAGGCTTCGAAAGGGGTCGTATCGGGAGTTGCATCGAAGGCGTTGTACATGGGCCTAGCGGCAGCATCGAATTGCGTCATCGGTTCGACACCGATGATCAACTCCATCGTTCTGAGCATGCTCGATGTCGAGTACATGGTCGAATCGACCGCCCCGCGACGAATGTATGGGCTGATTGCAAGTGCTACAGAGCGATGAGCATCGACATGATCACTGCCGTTTTGGACATCGTCTTGGATAACAAAGATCGCGCACTGGGGCCAGAACTTGCTCTTGGTGATCGCTTCGACGACTTTGCCCAGCGCTGCATCGTTTTGTGCGACCATGGCCGTGGGTGTCAGCTTCCCTACGCGAGTCCCAGCCGTATGATCGTTGGGCAAGTGCATTGTAATGAAACTGGGCAAGTTATCTTCGGCTTCGAATTGCTTGAGTCGCTTGATAAAGGACTCGGCGCGATCCAGGTCGCTGTAGTCCAAATCGTACGAGCGATAGTTTGGATCGAAGTGACCTTCGAGCACCGCGATTTTGGCTCGCGAAGGTTCGCCGGGCTTGGATCCGTTGGCGATGAATTCCCCGAAGCTGAAATAGGATTTACCTGCCTGAGCACATTTACCCCAGAGGTATCCACTCGATGGCTGACCGATCTTGGTTGCACCTTCGGCGGGATAAGTCAGTTTGCCGCGGCTTTTGCCGTAGGTCAAAGGCCAAGTCTTTTCGACAAAGTCGGTTGCATAGGCGGCCATGGTCCACTCGTGACCGTCGGCACTGACTTCACCGTCGACATACAGGTTATCCAGCAGAACAAACTGATTGGCCAACGCATGGTGATTGGGTGTGACTTGCTCACCAAAGATGCACAAATCTGGCTCGCCATTGCCTTTGGCAATATCGCCGAAGAGTTGGTCATAAGTCCGGTTTTCTTTGATGATGTAAAAGCAGTGTTTGATCGGACTAGGATCACCCACTTTGGCTGGAATCGGGTTGTCTGGAGAGCGGCCTGCGTTATCGACTTTCGAGTCGGCTTGCAAGGGAACCGATTGGAAGGCCAAGCGAGTCATTGCAGCAAGTTCCTCAGGGGCGGGAGTTGGGATTGCACTGAGGGTGCCTTGGAAAAGCCCTCCGATGTATTCGGTCACACTCTTTGGGGCAGGTTTGTTTGGGTTTGGACCGTAGCGATTGTCTTTGCTGGACATCCCCTTGCCGTTGGTCACATAGATTTGGTCCCCCTCTTTGGAGAACTTGACATTGGTGGGGTACCAACCCACTGGGATGAACCCAAGCGACTTGGATTTCTTTGGTTCAGACAGGTCAAACAGTGCGACGTTGTTGTTGCAGGAGTTGACCGCCGCAAGTACCCGTTGGTCGGGCGAAATCGCGATGGCCGATGGGGTGCTGCCGTTCTTGGCCGCCGGATACAGGGCCGTCGAAAGAACTTCCTGAAGCTCGCCGGTGGTTCGATCCAATAGCACGACGCTATTTTCATCCGAGCAAGCCACCGCGAGACGATTCGAAGCCTCCAACAAGATCATCTCGGTGGGGTGAGACTTGGTTTTCCAAGTGGCTTGGACCTTCCAATCCACAAGGTCGATCACTGCGATTTCAGCGCGTCCCCAAAGGCTCACGTAGAGCTTCTTGTTCTTGGAATCTTCGAGCAAGGCATAAGGATAGCTCTGATCAGGTAGAGCGAGAATTTCGGTCGGTACTAAATCCGCTTTGGCAACTTCGGTATTGATGATTTGGGTCTTGCTCTGGACCTCCAACGGTTTAGGAATTCGCTTGAGCGAGTTACCTAGCAAGCCGCAAGCATAAAGAGCTTGAGAGTCCTCAGAAAGCAGCACACCTGAGACAACAAACTTGTCGGTCTTGGTCGCTAACGTCAAGACTTTGGGCGGCCCGAGAAAGCCTTGGTTGTACGGAAACAGATAGACTCGTTCATCTTCACCGCCGGAGGCTACGATGTGCTTTCCATCGCTGCTAAATTGCATGCCGTAGAAGGACTGAGGGATCGGTGTGCGAGCGATCTTGTTGAGCGTCTTGGGCTCGATGGTGATGATTTCATGTTCACCGTAGCCGCAGTGGAGGATCGCCAATTCGGTGCCCGATGGGCTTGGGAGCATGTGGACAGGGAAATCCCCAAGGCTGGTTTGTTTGCCTTGGGCATTGATCGTCCAGCCGTTGGGCAGCAGCACACTACCAGAAGCCTTCATGCCGGGCAATTTAGCAAGCGGGTTGTCTTCGAGCCGTTTGTCTTGCGCGAGGGTCAGCGGTGTACTTAGGCAAATGGCGACAGGTAGCGACAGGAGCAAGCGTGCGATGGATCGGTTCAAAAGAGGTTGGTATTTCGATGGCATCATCATGGACTGTGCAGTCAATACGGGGAGCGATCGACCCAGTGGGCCGTTGAGAATCTGAGACTTAGGGCCCTGATTGTAGCGATCTTGGTGTGAAGACCAGGAACGGTTGATTCAGATTTTGTTAGGAGTTCGTGTGGAATTCGTTTTACCCCAGGCGGGAAGACGGCCAAAAAACCGAGTTGAAATGGACTTACAGCCCCCCAATTCCAGGAATATTTGGGGAAAAACCGGTCCGTTACGGGTATACTCTACGATGCACCCATAGACCGATTGGTCGTCGAGGTTCACGCCGCATCGACCGCACTTAGTTTTCGATAAAAATGTTTGCGATAAAAAATCCGGAGCACTCAGGATGAGCGAAATTCAAAGACATTCGATCCAGTTGCCAGATTCACTGAGCCAACAACTTCAAGGATTCCGAGCGCACTTGCGACGAACCAAGGTGATGGAGAGCCTCGGGATCGCTTGCTTGGGGGTCCTGGCCGGTTACTTGGCCGTTTTCCTGATCGATCGTTTTGTCGATCTTCCTACCTGGGGGCGCTGGACGGCTTGGTTGGCCGCCTTTGCCAGCGTGGCAACGATCCCAATATGGGTCGAGCGTTGGATTCTGCGGTACCGAAGCCATGCGTCTCTTGCACGACTCATGACCGACAAGATGCCCTCGATGGGGGATTCACTCCTGAGTGCGATCGAGCTTGCCTCGAACCCTCAAGAGCAAAAGCGTTCCCCGGCGCTGTGCCAAGCGGCGCTGGACCAAGTCGCCCAAGTCGCAAGCACCAAAGATCTCACAATGGCAGCACCTGAATCCCATCACAAACGATGGTGGTCGCTTGCAGGCCTCATGGCCGCATTGGCACTGGGGTTGGGTTTAGTTTATCCCCAAGCGTCGGCCAATTCGTTTGCGCGTTTCGCGGCACCATGGAGCAAGATTCCCCGTTTTACTTTCGCGCAGCTGGGAGATCTTCCAACCCAGTGGATTGTTCCTCACGGAGAATCGGTTTCGCTCAAAGTCCCTTTGAATGAAAACTCACCTTGGAAGCCCGCTCTGGCTAACCTTTGGGTTTCCGGTCAGCCCAAGGTCGAAAGCCCACGGACTTCCGATGCTTATGAGTTCGAACTGCCTCCGATGATTCAGCCCACCAAGCTGACGCTGCGAATCGGCGACGCGACACCGACGATCGAAGTCATTCCGACAACCCGCCCAGAGCTCCTTGCCGCCAGCGCGAACCTCCGTCTGCCGGAATACCTTCAACGTCCTGAAGCGCTCACCAAAGACATCCGCAGTGGTGCGATGACGATCGTCGAAGGCACGACGTATTCGATCAACGGAAAAGCTTCACGAGAGCTTTCGAGCGTTACTCTCGATAGCCAAGCGATGCAGGTTGCCAACGAAAACTTCAACTCCGACCAACTCCAAGACCCAGCCACCGCCTCGCACGAAGTTCAATGGATCGACCGCTTTGGCCTCAAAGCCAAAAGCCCCTTTCCACTGAACATTATTGTTCGCTCGGACGAAGAACCTACGATCTACACCGAGGGCATGCCACGTGCCAAGGTCCTGCTGGATTCCGAACAGATACAATTCCAAGTCCATGCCTCGGATGACTTCGGTGTCAAACAAGTTGGACTTCAGTGGAAGACTGCCGAAGGAGCTGTGGGAGTTAAGCAAATCCAAGGGGAACGCGTCCTGATTGCCGGCGGTGCAACGGCCGAACGACTCGATGCCGATGCCGTCTTTCAAGCAACCTCGCTGGGTATCGATCCCCAACCGATCGAACTGAGGCTCTTTGTCGAAGACTTTATGCCAGCCAGAAATCGAGTCTACTCGAATCCTGTCTTGCTCATGATCCTCAATCCCTCGGATCATGCTCTTTGGGTCCTCCAGCAATTCAATCGATGGCAACGTGAGGCCCTCGAAGTCAGAGACCGTGAACTACAACTGCTCGAGACCAACAAGAAACTCAGGTCCCTCTCGGAAAGCGAACTGCAGTCCCCAGAGACCATCAAGCAAATCGAACAGCAAGCGGCAGCCGAACAGGCCAACGCTCGCCGATTAGGGAATCTGACCACGCGAGGTGAAGATCTCCTACGCCAAGCGTCTCGGAACAATGAAATCGGTGTAGGCCACCTCGAGAAATGGGCCGAGATGCAAAAGATCCTCAAAGACATCTCCGCATCCAGGATGCCGTCGGTTGCCAATCTGCTCAAACAAGCCGCCAAGAACAACCAAACGGCCAGCTCAGAGAATCAATCCAAAGATTCCCCCAAAGTCGCCGGTGTCAATCGCAACGAATCCTCCGGAGCCGACTCCTCCAAGTCCGATCAAGATTCGCCAAAAGATAATCTGCCCAAGGCACCCACGGTTGTCGATGCTGAATCGTCCCAGCAACCCCCAAGCCAAAATCAAGAAGAGTCCCAAGACGACAAGAAAAAGAAGCCAAGCACCGGACGCCTTGGACTACCCCAAACCACCTTGGCCGGTGCTAAACCCAACTCCAAAGATCAAAAAGAGGAACCCGAGAATCCCGAAGCGATCGAGCAAGCTGTCGAGCAGCAGTTGGCACTGCTAGAGGAATTTGACAAAGTCTCCGACGAACTCAACAAAGTCATGGCCAACCTCGAAGGTAGCACATTGGTCAAACGATTCAAAGCCGCATCGCGCGAACAGATATCCGTCGCAGATGCAGTCAGCACATCGGTTCCCAACACCTTCGGCACCCGGGCCAAACGGCTCAAAAGCGAGGATCGCCAAGCTCTAGAGCAATTGTCCTCCAGAGAGAATGTGGCCCTAAACAACGTCGGACAAATCATCGATGACCTCGAAGCCTTCCACGAACGAAGACCTATGGTCAAATTCCGAGACGTTCTCGATGACATCCGAAAAGAAGACCCCCTGGCCGGTTTGCGAAAAATCACCCAAGAAGTCGTCGAGCAACAGGGTGTGACCATTGCAGAAGCCGAGTACTGGTCCGATGCGTTTGACCGCTGGGCCGAAGACCTCGTCGATCCGGCCTCCAAAGGCCAGTGCCCAGGCGGCAAATCCAAAGGATCCTTGCCTCCGTCGATCGTCCTGGAAGTCATGCAAATCCTCGAAGCCGAAATGAATCTCAGGGACCGCACGCGAGTGGCCGAGCAATCCAAAGCCGCAGCGCCGGCCGAGCAATACCAAGGGTCCGTCAAGGAGTTGGTCGATACCCAAAAACAACTTCGAGATCGCATCGTCGTGGTGGGTGAGAAGATTGAGCAATTGCCCGATGGAAGCAAAGAGTTCGCGAAAGAAATCGAACTCATGCAAATGGTAGAGCTTGCAATGAATGACGCGTGGTCGACCCTCAAGCGTCCTGATACTGGCAAAGCTGCCGTAGCAGCCCAGACCGAAGCGATCGAATTGCTCCTGTCGAGCAAACGGATCAATCCCAAGAGCAAAGGGGGTGGCGGTGGCGCCAATCCCGGAGGCGGCGGTTCAGGGGACACCACCGACGCGGCCATCGCTATGGTCGGCCCAGGCGTCAACGAGAAAGAAACACGGCAAGATCACGGTGTGGAACAAGCCACCGGAACCAGCGGATCGAATCTGCCTGAAGAGTTCCGCTACGGCTTGGATCAGTACTTCGAAAGGATCGATCGCCGCCAATGATTGCTCCCACGCTGACAGCTAAACCATCCTTGGCCCAAACATCGGCATGCCTGATCGCTTGGTGTCTTGCGATAGCTTGCTCGACGCAGCTCGCTCGCGGACAAGTCGCGATCCCGGCTGTCAAGCTTCAAGCACGCGTTGTCGTTGCCGGTGCCAATGCACCGGTCAACGAAAGAGACCATACGGCTCGCAAATGGGTCAGAGGCTTGATCCAACAAGAACTCAACGCCATTCAAACCGTGTGCAAGCTCAACGACAAACAGGCAAAAGAGCTGGTCGATTTGATGGAAGCCGAGTGGCGAAACAAATTCGCCTCGGTCTTTCGAAGTTACTCCGAAGCCAACCAGCGAGGTGGTGTGGACTTTGAATTTCGAGTCGAAAGCGCCGTCAAAACGTGGCTTCGAGAAGTCGATTCGATCACCCCCGATCAACAGAGCGCCTGGAACTATGAACTCGATAGCCGCAACGAACTCAGGCGTCGAATCGTCATCGGAAAAATGGTCTCCGATGCCGAGCGCAAGTTCGGTCTGAGTTCCAAACAGATGAAAGAAGTCGAAGCGCTGTTGCATGAGCGATGGAAGGAAGCATGGTGGGTCATGTATCGCAATGGCACGACCCCCGAAACCAAATTTGCTTGGATCAGTACCGCACTGAGCGATGCACAAAGAACTGCCGGTGCGGATCCATCCGGAATTCGGCAAGAGTATTACACCTCGGGCGGATCGGTGGATCTGCCGTCAAAGTCCCTGGCCGACCGATTCACCATCGCAGGTGTGACCAGCGATGATTCGATCCCTTTACAACCACAGCCCAAAGCCGACGCACCAGGACAACGCGAACCCTGATGGTTACTCCAAGCTTCAACAATTCGCTCTCGACGAAAGTTCGCAAAGCTGCCGCAATCGCTGCCAAAAGGCAAGTGCTCAGCATCTTCCGAGCCATCCGACGATGTGCAAAGCCGCTGTGCCTGCTGGCTAGCATGTCCATGGGACTTATGGCCCAGGAGTTAGTGATCGAGCAACCTCCCAATGCCCAAGCCGTTGCTGGACAAGTTGTTGTCGTGCAGGTAGGTGTCGCACCGGCAGTCGCTGCCCCTGCGGCTGGAAAAGACGATACCAATCAAGCGGCTAAACCCAAATCAGATAAAGTCGTCGACAAGATCCCTAGGGCTTTCGATCGCAACAGACCCGAACCAGAGGAAGAAGTCGAAGCCCCGAAAAAGAACGCTATGGTCAATTTCGCGATGGATCCAGACCGCTGGACCGATGTGATCTATAGCCAACTGGGAGGCTCCGAAGGAACCTTCGACCAACAACAGCGTCGCCGGGTCCGTTCAACCCTCAACCGCATCGAACTGATTTGCACCGTCGATGAGCAAATCCGGGAGAAAGTCCAAGCCACTGCGGAGCTTGAAATCCAACGGTTCAAGACCGAAGTCATGGCGTTGGCTGCCCAGGGACCACGCAATCCCACCCAAGAAGAGTACTCGGAGTTCTACAACAAAGTCTTCAAACTTACAGAACGATATCGGCAGCAAAACCAACCCAACAACGCAAAGAAAATGCCCCTTTGGCAGAAGGTTCTGTTTAGCAACCTAAGCCAACAGCACAAAGACGAACTGGAGAAAGACGCCCAAAAACGGATCGAGTACCGTCAGCAAGTCGTCAGGCTTGAGGTCCTGCAAAGGATCTCCCGTCGATTGGGACTAACCTCCAAACAGAGAGAGAAACTCGAACCGTATCTTCTGTCCAATACCGAAGCATGGAAGACCCTCGATCAAGCTTGGCAAACCTTGCAACAGTTTCCGGAGAAAGAGAAGAAGGACATCTTCACGGCGGAACAAATGCAAGAACTGAAAAAACCCCTTGAACAGTCCGATGATCTGCAACTCGTGATCCGCGAATTTGGTGATGATCTCTAAACGAACCTGCTCGATAATGCTTTTGGGGCTGCTGCCCTTCGTGATAAGCCCGACTTTGAGAGTCCAGGCCCAAAACCCGTTGCGTGAAAACATGTTTCAAGGGCAAGCGGTCCCTCGAGACGTTCGCGAGATGTACGAAAGAGGCCTCGGCTGGCTCCAAAACAATCAAGGTGACAACGGCCGGTTCAAAGGTGGCGAGAGTGGACCAGGGGTCACCGGACTTGCAACCATGGCTTTTCTGGCCTACGGCGAAGACCCCAACTTCGGAGCCTATGCCGATTCGATCAAAAAAGGGGTGCGATCGATCATCGAGGATCAAAATCCCACGACTGGATACATCGGTTCGAGCATGTACCACCACGGCTTTGCGATGCTTGCGCTAGCCGAAGCCTACGGTGCTGTTGACGAGCGTCGGTTATGGGACGGGGTCACTCGCAACGAGACCAAACATCGATCGATCGGCAAAGCCCTTGAACTGGCAGTCCGCACAGCGATCACCAGCCAGAGCAAGAACTCCGTGGGCGGATGGCGTTATTCTCCCGATGCAACCGATGCCGATACTTCGGTCGCCGGATCGATCATGGTAGGACTGCTTGCAGCACGCAATGCGGGGATCGAAGTTCCCGATAAAGCGATTGATAGAGCGATCGAGTATTTCACATCGATGACCTCCCCTAGCGGCCAAGTAGCTTATGCGGGGGGACTTGGTGGTTTCGACAACTCGCCGGCTCGGGTGTCGATCGCAACTCTTGTGTACAGCGTTGCTGGTCGGAAAGATCTCAAGGAGTTCAAAGCGACATCGACTTTTTTGAAGTCCACCGATTCGAACGAAACCAGTGACCACTACGGTGAATATACAGCCTACTACAAGGCCCAAGCACTTTTTCAGTCGGACATCGCAGCTTGGGAAAAGTGGAACAAGAACTTGATTCGAGAGCTTAAGGAGAAGCAGAGAGCCGATGGGCATTTCGATGGAAATTACGGAGCTCCGGTCGCAACGAGCATGTCGCTGCTTGCCCTGGCTTTGAATTTCCGCTTTTTACCGATTTATGAACGCTAAAGAATCGATGGCAATGACACTTTCCGGTTACGCAACAGGTTCGGCTCGAATCGTGTTGTTCTCCTTGGTTTGTCTGCTGACGAGCTTCTTGCCGAACCTTGCGCAAGAGCCTCCTAGCCTCAGCAGCAATGTGCTTCGTCTCCAAGGCGGAGACACATACCGAGGCGTTATCGCACCTAGCAAAAATTCGCAAGAAATTACTTGGGCTTGCCCAAGTTTCCTAGAGCCGATTTGCTTTCCCTGGGATGCGGTGCAACTGGTGCAGATCCAAGAAACTGCCGATCCTGCTGCTTCGAGCGCACCTTTGGGAGCAAACCCCTTTTGCGCAGAACTCAAAACCGGTGAGATGATCAGCGGTGATTTGGTATCGATCCGAGCCGATCAAGTACAGATCGACGTTCCGGGTGTCGGGCTGATTTCACTTCCGACCGATCAGTTGCGATATCTACTGAGGATCATTCCTGGCGGGTCTGAGTCTGTGCAGGTCTTAGGTGCGCAGGATTGGGAACAAGTCCTTCCGGCGACTCGCAATGGTCGGGCTACCAAGTGGTATCTTAAAGCAGGGGAAATCTCGACCGACACCAGTGGAACGACGATTACTCAATGGGCCCAGTTGCCCGAACTTGCAACCATCGATCTGGATGTGGCTTGGGAACAAGCTTCACCGAATTGGTGGTTGACCCTGGGCGAACCGCGTCGCATGGAATTGCAGGTTCGCAAATTGCAGAACAAAAAAATAATCAATGTGACGCTCCTTTTAGAGAACTCGGCCGATGCCGATGTAACGACCATTCAGTTGCCCTACGAAGAGGACCAATCGATCAAACTCCGTCTTTTGTGCGACGCTAACAAGGGTGTGTATGTCTTGATGAGAGACAATCAGGTACTAGGACGACTCAAAGGGAATGTCAAAGAGCGTTTTGTGGGACGAACCAAAGTCAGTTTTACCAACACGGCCCTAGGTGTTTTGACCCTTAGAGATCTCAGGGTCAGTCGCAATGCCTTTTCGCTCCCCTCAGAGGTTGCTGATGTGGACCCCAAGGGCGCTACCGAGAGTCAAATCGAGTGGATGACCAAGCAGCGTGGTACTTTTTTTGGACGCATTGTGGGTGGACAAGATGGGTCGGCGGATGGGCAAGACAACTCGCGATCGGTCAAGGTCCAAGGGATTGAGAAATCCCCGCTGTCGCTTGAGTTTGATGAGATCGAGCGCATTGAATTTCCAGTTACCCAGTTACCGCAGGGTAACTTGGCAAAGGTCGAGCTACGAAATGGACTGGGGTATGCAACGAGCTTCCTGGAAAGTCGACACCAAGAGTCCTTCAGCGGGATCGAATTGGATCTTTCGGGAAAGAAACTGCAAGTGCCATGGAGCCAAGTGAAACGGATTTCCAGGCGACCGACGGCCTCTAGCGATGAGCCCGAGCCGACAGCAATCGCGCAGGCAGAGAAGATCGTCGTGCAACGATTGATCACCGACGAAGCGGTATCGACCGGACGAATTGCCAGTGTCGTTGAGCATGCTCCAGAGTCCAGAACGTTTGGATGGCAGGCCAAGCATGCCAAGGCTTCTGTGCCACTGAACCCCAAAGCCGACGGGGCCATTGAACCGATCGTGCAACAGTTGGCCGGGTCGGCTCAAAAGCGAACCAGAACGACCGAACCAATGGCGGTCGTCCGCTCCGATTCAGCCGCTCCTAGCGAAAACGATTTTGGTCGACCGCTTAAGCCTGAGGATCCTAGTTTGTTTTTGTTCACAGGAGATTGTTTCCCGGCAACCTTGCGACGGGGGGATTCCGAAGAACTTTACTTTGATTCGCCTTTATTCCCCAAACAGTCGATCACTCAGTCCTTGGTGCGCGGCATGCGTTTTGTCGATTATCGAGGCATTGAGAAACTCGACCGTGCCACTCGAATTCGGCTTCTGACCCTACCCCGAGTGCAAAGGAACAACCCCCCTACCCACTTGGTCGTCTCGCGAGATGGCGATTTGCTTCGGGGGAAATTGGTTCTATTTGACCGAGATCAATTGGTGTTGGATGTCCGAGGAGAGCAACGCACGGTGTTGGTCAAGAATATTGCCGAGTTGATCGCGCTGGACCCAGCGCCCAAACTCAGCAGCACTCCCGATTCGACCGATTCGGGTGCGTCGGCCGAACCTGCGGAGGACTTGGCTCAAGATCCATCGCCTGCAGCGACAACTCAAGAAGATGTCTATCAGATCCATTTGGATCAGGGGGCAAGAGTATCGATCCAACCGGTGTCGGTCGATGCCGAATCCCTCAAGGGAATCCACCCACAGCTTGGCGAATGTTCACTGCCATGGAACAGCGTCGCGAGAATATCTCTTGGGGATGCCATCGCCGTGGATGCGTCACTGAATCGTTTTGGCAAATGGAAACTGCAGCATGCACCTGATCCCAAGTTTGTTTCGGAGCCTGATGGGCCAAACGATCGACCCAACGACACACCTCAGATGCGGATGATTGGACAAGGGGCCCCAGAGTTTGATTTGATGAAACTCGATGGCACTCCCTATAAACTCAAAGAGAGTCGAGGCAAGATCCTCATCGTCGATTTTTGGGCAACATGGTGTGGGCCTTGTATCCGTTCAATCCCAAGCCTCATAGAAATTTCCAAAGAATACAAAGACAATGGGGTCGAGTTGGTTCTGGTCAACTGCGAAGAGCCCGAGACTCGAGTAAGGCCATTTTTGGAGCGGCTCAAGTCGATCCCAACGGTGGTGCTCGATAGCGATGGAACGGTCGCCAAACAGTACAACGTTGCCGCGATTCCACAGACGGTACTGATCGATCGCGACGGAGGAATCGTCGAAGTTCTCATCGGGGCAAGCGACGAAAACGAGGAGCTGCTCCGTAAGAAGATCGAGGAATTGATCCGACCGTAGTTGGGGTCAGAAGGAGCACTTAGGGTTGTGAGCTAGTCATGGCCTGTAGTAACTCTTCGATTTTCCCAGAATCTCTCAAGCATTGAAGATCGACGTCTGTTTTTAGCATTCCCTGCTCAAGAAAACCTTGCGAGATAGCCTTCTTGATTGTTTCAAGGGCGATGCCTTGCAGTCTATTGCTTTCTTGGGGATCAGAAGATCGCGAGGCCAACACGCAGTAACTTCGTGCGATGAGCAAGAGCATTTCGTTATCGATGATTTCTCGGGATAGAAAACTGGAAATCAACTCCTCGGCTTTGCTGCTCTCCCCGACTTGGGCTTCGGACATCATCCAATCCAATTTAGCCACATCGTTGGAATCTTCCTCGGCGGATTTCTTGCGTCGAGCCGCCAGTGCAGCCAATCCAGTTGGGTCTGCATCTGGAAGCTTGAGTTTACGTTTCCATTGCGTGAGTCGAAAGCCAGCGAGGCAATTGGTGCGAATGAAGTCCGAGTTATCGGGTGCAAAGGATAGAAGCTTTTTGCTCAAAGCTTCGCTTTGTTCGAGCCCTTCTAGTCCTTGGGTCGTCTTTGCAGCTTGGCACATCAACTCTGAAAACAGGCCGAGTTGCTCACAGTACCTGCGCAAAAGCAAAGCGGAATTGACATCCTTTTCATAGGCTAACCGGCTTTGTTCGACAGCAGATTGAAGTTTCGGCTCAGCAATTTCGATTTGACCATCGCGATATTGGTAGGTGGCTAGCAAGATTTCGCTGTTGCTCAATACTTCGGCAAAGGCTCTTTTTTGATCGAACAATACGGCTTGGTTTTCCCTGGTAATACCTTCGGCTGTCGACTCCTGATCGAGTCTCTTGATGGCATCGCGACAGACTTTTTGTGTTTTCCCGATCTGCTCAAGGACTTGAGGAATTTGCCCTATGCGCCAGTAGGTAACAGCTAAATCGTGTAGGGCTCTGGCATACAGGATGGATGCCTGGTGCCACGGAAACATCCCTTTGTTGTTTGAATCAGCGGTTGGATTGGCGACAATTTGTTCGGCAAGCTCAACTTGTTTGTCGTACCAAACCAAACTTTTCTTCATGTTGCGGCTGAGTTCTCGCTCTAGTACTGCGATCACACGAATCATTTGAACATAATTCGACCGAGCGGCATCGGATTTTTTCTCGATAGCGCGATTGCGGAAGAATGGTTCTAATTCTGTGAGCGCTTTGCTTGCTCGTTCTTTCATGCCAAACTGAGACATGTAGATTGCGTATTCGTAACGCAGAGCCGTGGCGGTGAGTATTCCGTTATCGTCCGAGGGGTTTTGATTCAGAACGTGGTCTTCCAAGAGCGGCAGCAACAACCGCATGACACGTTCGCGGGGTTCTTTGATTTTGGGATTGAGGTTGGGGTCAATCTTCTTGAACTCCTGAAAGAACTGCTGTGCGGTTTTGATCACACCTTCGGCGCGTTGCTCGGCCAGTTCTTTGTTGGCAATCGCATCGGCTTCATTTCGTTTGGCCAAGTCTGCTTGGTCTTGAGTTTGTTTCTCGGAGATGGCTAACGCTTTGTTTTTCGAATTCAAAGAATACGCCGCATAGGTTGAGACACCGGCGACGGAGACCAAACCCATGGCGGTAGCCATCGCTAGGTTGCCAACAAGTCTGTTTCGCAGGTACCATCGCCAAGCCTGCTCCATCGTTCCGACTGGTCTTGCCAAGATCGGTTCGCGGCTGAGGAATCGTTTAAGGTCTGCTGCAAGCTCGGCGCAGGATGCGTATCTTTTGGATGGATCTTTTTGCAGAGCCTTCAGGCAGATCGTTTCGATGTCGATCGGTAACTTGGGTTGAAGCTGCCTTGGAGGGATCGGCTCGCTGTTGATCACTTGCATGATCGTTTCGAGCGGCTTTGGAGCCATGAAAGGAGGACGACCCGTGAGGAACTCGTAGAGCATCGCACCTAGGGAGTACTGGTCGGTCGCTGGTCCGAGTTCATGAATGGCACCGCGGGCTTGCTCGGGTGACATGTAGTTTGGGGTACCCATAATGGTCCCCTCGCGAGTGCTGGATGAATCCGCATCATCTTCAAGGCGCTTGGCCAAACCAAAGTCCGAGACTTTCAAGACACCTTCCTTGGTCGACAATACGTTTGCTGGTTTAAGATCTCGGTGCAGCACGCCATTGTCGTGTGCGTATTGCATCGCCGTGCAGATTTCGATCAGCCATCGCGCAGCGTCTTCTGGTGCGATCGGCTTGCCATCGAGTTTTTTGTCCAGCGGAGGTCCATTGACGTATTCGAGGGAAAAGAAAGGCAATCCATCCTGATCGCCGACTTCGAAGATTTGCACGATGTTGGGATGCTGCAGGTGCGCAACAGCTTTGGCTTCGGCAATGAATCGATGTAGAACCTGTTCGGAAACATGAGCTCCACCGAGGATCATCTTCAGGGCCACAGGGCGGCCAAGTTTGGCTTGAAACGCTTTGTAGACGATCCCCATTCCACCCCGACCGAGGACTTTCTCGATGGTGTACGAACCGATTTGTTTTGGGATTCGTTGGTTATTGGCTGAACCTGAGCGGCTGTGAAGTCGCGAATCGAGCACCGGGGATGGAGCCAACGAAAAAGTTTTTGGGCCGACCCACCCCTTGGGCAACACCGCTGTGGCTTCGCCATCAGCGGTGCTTGAGGGGGTGAAGTCAAAAGTCGCTGCGTTGGGATCCTGGTTTTCCATTTCCTTGAGCAAGGGGTTGAAAATTCCCGTAGAGTCCGCGTCGCCTTGGTCACTACCCTGAGGCTGACTTGCAATGGTTGGGCAATTCGGATCCGAAGAATCCGAATCGGAATCGGGCAAGAAATCCACGGTCTGATCGTTTTCTGGCCCAGATTTGCGTATCGCATCTACGAAAGATTCGGACACCTCAACCGAATCATTCGCCGGGATCTCAGAAGTTGTCTCTACCGCTTTCTGAGAAATCGTCGGCTCGGATCCACCTAGTTGGCCTTCTGTTTTTTTCAAGGAATCGTTCTGCGAGCTCATGTTACGGTGGCTTTTGATGAACACTATTTGTTTAGAGCAAGGGCGACCGGGCTGGAGTCATCCGCGTTTCGCTCTAAGCGGTAGCCCCCCGATTGTATCAAGATTTGAGAGCTTTGCTTGGGTAAGTATTCGGGAAATGACTCAAGATCTTTCTCCGGTTTTAGTTTGATACGATGGAATCCCCCGCCAAATACCGTCATACTAGAGATCATAGCCAGTTACGAAGCTTGCACGGTTCTCTGCAATCTAAAACGCATTATCTAGCCACCTTAACTTCAACCAGCGATGCATAGGTAATCGGCGTCCTAGCCGTAAAACCAAAGATCAAATCCGACTTTCGTTCGGGGATACTTCAATGAAAAACCGCACCAAAAGAATGTCAATGCGTCAGCGAGTCAGTCAACTGATCTACTCATGCTTAGACATCAAGCCGCAGCTTCACCACCATAGTGCCTGGCGAAGGCCTGCCTATGAAGGACTCGAAGATCGTAGTCTGCTGGCTGTTGCGACTTGGTCTGGACAAGCAGACCAAGCTTGGTCGAATCCCAGCAATTGGGTGGGCAGTTACATACCGGCCCAAGGCGATACGATCGTCTTTCCTGCCGATGCTGCAAGGTACACGACAAACAACGATCTGTTTGCCGGAAACAGCTATGGTGGTCTGTCCGTTGTGGGTAACAATTACCTGATCACTGGAAACACGATTCAAATCAGGAACTCATTGGATGTGTCTGGATCGAACGCCAGGTTCCTGTCTGATTTGGTGATTGAACCTTCGGGGACCATGCAAGTTGGTGGTACCGCACAAGCTCAGGTATTGGTACTTCCTGGGTCAAATGGTATCGATGTAAACGGGTCCTTCCAAGCCAGCAAGTTGTATGTCAATGGACAGATCACGGTTTCGAACCAAGGTTATTTTCAGGTAGGCGATATCTACAAGAAGACAGAACTCGTCGCGTACCAAATGGTCGATATTGGTGATGCCGGTAATGCGGACGACTCAAACGGTTACGGCCGTGTGGATTACCAATATCGAATTGGGAAAAACGAATGGACCAACGGTCAATATGCGCAATTCCTTAACGCAGTCGATCCTGAAGGCACCGATCCGGCCAGTCTGTACAATCAACTTGGACCCGAATACTTCTTCAGCGACGCGATGGGACGACTGGGGATTGGGGGTATTACTTTCGATCCCACTGCAGCCAATGGTTCCAAATATGGGCTGCACGCGCACATGGGCAACAAACCCGTGAACTTCACGAGTTGGTTCAACGCTGCTCGTGTTGCAAACTGGTTGCATCATGGCGGTCAATCCTATGTGACATCATCTCTAGGATACGCTGCGATTGACAACGGTGCTTACACACTCAATGGAGCGGTCAGTGGAACAGCACCTGCTCGTAATTCGCATGCGAGGTATTGGATTCCGACAGAAGATGAATGGTACAAGGCTGCATACTACAAATCCGGTGGGACCAACGCTGGGTATTGGTCCCATGCCAACCAGAGTGACGCTCTTCCCAACGGAGTTTTTGCCACGGAAACCGGGGATGGTATTCGCGATGGAATCAGTCCTGTCACCGGAGCCTTCGCAAACTACAACTACTCGGCCAGTTGGTCCGGAGGAGCCGTCTTGACGGTGGGTACTTCTGGAAGCCCAAGTGCCTATGGTGCGTACGACATGACCGGTAACACGATGGAGTGGAACGACCTCGATGCAACGGCTTCCGCGAACAAGGGACTGCGCGGGGGTAGCTTTGACAAACACAGCGGGTTTATCAGTTCGTCCTATCGGGTTGATGTTACGCCTGGTGTCAATACATTAGATCGCGGCTTTCGAATTGCATCAGCTTCAACCTTGAGCGATCCGGTGATTACAAAAACCGGATACGGTGCCTTAGAAGTTTCTGATGATACCAACAACGATGGGCAATACGACGGAATCATTCAGGTTCAAGATGGATCGATTGCCGTCCATGGAACTTCCAATCTTATTACTGCTTCCATTTTGCTTTCGGGCAATTCGCAACTCCAAGGCCCAGGCGACGTGGGTAATGTCCTAGTCGGCAACAACACTCTCTTTTTGGGCTATGGCAATTACACAAGCATGACTGTTGCTGATGGCGGACTGCTCAAGGTGTTTCCTTACCAAAGTCCATCTATAGGTATTTTGAATCTATCCGCAAATTCTGTAGTTGAATTTGCGACCGAATACACATCGGGCCCGGGAGCAATCAGCAGAATATTCGTCGGTCAAGCAAACCTAGCGGGGCTCCTTAGGATCAATGGCCAAGTGAGAATTTCCAAGTACGAGGAATTGCCATTGATCCAGGGTAGTACTTTTGGCTTTTTCTCAGGGATCGATTCGGAATCGAACATCGATGGACGCAATGTGCTGGATTTCCAATATTCCGCCAATGGTCTTGTTGCCAAAGGCAACCTCTTGCTTGTCACCAATACAGCAGATGGGGGGTATGGAAGCCTGAGGGAAGCCGTCACGAAGGCCAACCAACAGGCCGATTTAGACCACATCTATTTCGATTTACCCAGCTATGCTAATTATCAAATATACCTTTCATCCGACCTCCCATCGATCCTTGCGCCAGTCCACATTCATGGACTCTATGCGGTGGACATGGGCGCTTCGAAGCCTGCTCCGTGGATAGGAATTCAAGCCGATGCGCAGGTAGCAGGAAGTCTTACCGGGCTGCATCTGCAAACCAGCGGATCGATTATCCAGGGGCTCTCTTTTACTGGGTTTTACTCGGCGATCGTCAATCAAGGGGATTCGAATCAATTCCTGGGTAACCACTTTGGAATACTGCCAGATGGCTCATTGGTGAGCAACCGAAATGGAATCACCATCTACACTGGGTCCTACAACCAGATCGGAAGCGGCCTTGTGCAGGATCGCAATTACTTTGCCAACAATTCCATGTACGGTATTGAAATCTCTGGATTCAACTCCAATACCCATTTCAATCGAATTTTTGGTAACTGGATCGGTATTGCCCCAGACTCAACCAGCCCGCTAGGCCACCAACATGTAGGGATTCATATCAAAGACTCGAATTCCAATATCATCGGAACCGATGGAGATGGCTTCGATGATCAATACGAAGCCAATGTCATCGCCGGGCATGGGTTCGGCCTTGAAATTATCAACACTCTTCATACAAGAATCTCTGGAAACAAGATCGGAACCGACGCTGCGGGAACAACGAGGAAACCCAACAGTTTTGGAGTACTGCTACAAAACACCACCGCAACGCTCCTAGGAACCGATGGCAATGGTATCAGCGACAACCTGGAGTCGAACTTAATCTCAGGAAATGATGGCTGGGGTGTCCAAGCCGTCGGAGCAAATCATCTCGTTATCGCGGGCAATCTAGTTGGCATTACACCATCAGGAGTTGCGCTGGCCAACCATGGTAGTGGAGTTGAGATTTATAATTCTTCGAATGTTGTTGTAGGAACCAACGGCGATGGCCAAAATGATGCTCTGGAAGGAAATGTGATCTCTGGAAATAAATTGTTCGGGTTGGTTGTACAAGGTAACCAAACTTCAGATGTCCGCGTTTCAGGCAACAAAATCGGGACCAATATCGATGGTTCTGCTGCTCTTGCCAATGAGTACCAAGGAATTTATCTTGCCAATGTGTCTGGAGTCCTCATCGGTACCAACGGCGATGGAATCTCCGATTCCCTGGAGCGAAATAATGTCTCTGGAAATATCGGTTGGGGAATCGGTTTGGATTCCGCTTCCAATAACAAAATCGCTGGGAATTTCATCGGGCTCAACGCTGCAGGAACCGCCGCGATACCAAATACCGGATCGGGTGTCTATTTAGCGGGTAGCAGTCGCAACAACATCATCGGAACCGATTCGAGCAATGATGCATTCAATGCCAACGAAAAGAATTTGATAAGCGGCAATAGCATCTATGGTGTCCATCTATGGGGTGGAAGCGGTGCTAAATTCAATACAATCGCCGGGAACTGGATTGGGCTCAGTGCAACCGGTGATTCGGCAATCCCTAATTCCAACACCGGATTGTTCCTTGAAAAGTCTACCGACACGCGAATCGGTACCGATGGAGACGGCTATTTTGATCAGGTAGAACGAAATGTAATTTCCGGAAACTACTCGGAAATAGGAATTTTTACGGGAAACGCTTTCGTGTATGGACTCGAAGTCGTCGACAAAGTTTTGAGCAATCACATTTCATCCAGTCAAACGACAGGATCAATCCAGCAAGCGGATCTGTCCGACGCGGGCAATCCCGCCAACGGCACTTGGGGTTACAACCACCCCATCCCTGGAGGAGGAGGCGATGACTACTTTATCGTCGTTACCGGAACGATTGATGTTGGCGTTGCCGGTGAGTATTCATTTGCCATGAATGGAGACAACGGTGGACGACTGAAGATAGGTAACGAATTAGTGATCAACTCAGATTTGCAACAAGGTTTCGAATGTCGATACGCAAATGTTGTTTTGGGAGTCGGTCAACACAATATTGAATGGACAGGCTACAACCGAACCGGATCCTCAGGATGGGAACTCTCTGTAAGCAACGTTGCAGATAACATCAGTGATATATCGGAGGCAAACGGCTGGAAGGTGTTGGGGGATCCAAACCCGCATAGTCAAATTCGCCTTACCCCCTCGACACAATTGTCGGTGACATCCTACAAGATTAACGGTTCGGAACAAACCAATATCGTCATTGCAGGCAACTACATCGGCAGCAATGCTGCCGGCACTGAAGCGATTTCCAATGGCCAAATTGGCGTTGGGGTAGGCCATTCTCGGTTTGTGACCATCGGGGGCGCAAGCCCTGCCATGTCAAATGTTTTCTCCGGCACGAGTATCCGTATCGATGATAATCATGCTCCAGCAACGGATGTGACGATCGAAGGGAATTTGGTTGGCCTGGATGCCTCGGGTATGAATCCCAGGGGTGGCAGCGGTGTGCAATTGGTCAATGTTTCCCGACAACTCGTAAAGAACAACATCGTGGCCGCTGCTGCCGGTATCCAGATTAATGGTGGATCGGAATTTGAAATCATCGGTAACACCGTCGGTCTGGCGATCGATGGTGTTAAAACGACCGCCACGAGTGTCGGTGGAATCGGAGTTTATTCGGCCACCAACGTTCAAATTGGAACCGACGGCGACGGACAGAACGATTCAACCGAAGGCAACTTGATCTCGTCGATTTATCTCGAAGGTGTCAGCGACGCTTTTATTGCAGGAAACACCGTTGGGACAACAAAAAACTACACTCCTGTTGCTCACCAAGTATCCAATTCCTCCGGAATACACGCCCGAAACTCCTCGAGGATTCGCATCGGTACCGACGGATCCGCAGATGAATTCAATGCCTCCGAACGCAACGTGGTCGCAGGAAAACTATCGCACGGAATTTTCTTCGAAAACTCATCCCAATCGACCATCGCTGGAAACCTCATTGGAGTAGTCCCCAATGGAACCAAGCTTGCCAATGGAGGTAGCGGCGTTCGGTTGGCGGATACCACGAACATCGTGGTGGGAACCAACGCTGACGGCCAAAACGACTCCCTCGAGGGGAATGTCATCTCGGGCAACAACAGCTTTGGCGTTCATATCCTGGGTGCAAGCAGTTCGAACAACCGTGTCTCAGGCAATCTCATTGGAACGAGTCTCGATGGATCTGCGGCTCTTGGGAACCAGCAATCGGGAGTCGAGATCAGCAATGGAGCCAAATCGAATCTCATCGGAGGAACAACTGCGGTCCAGAGAAATGTACTTTCTGGAGGTATCAGTGGCGCAGCCCGAGGTGTCCACATTACTGGGCAAGGAACTCAGTTCAATGTCGTCGCCGGCAACTATGTTGGGTTGAATGCCGCAGGAACTGCGGCAATCAAGAATGAGAACACCGGTGTCTACATCAGCGGTGGTGCGAGCAACAACACCGTGGGAGGCTCAAGCGTTGGGGCTAGAAATATTCTGTCTGGAAATAAACTCGCTGGATTTGCCGTCGATACCGGTTGCACCTTGAATCTTGTCGAGAACAACTGGATCGGACTCAATGCAGCAGGCACTCTAGCCATTCCAAATCAAGCGGCAGGAATCGGGCTAATCAACGGCGCTTCCCAAACAAACATTCTGGGTAATGTCATCTCTGGTAACGCCAATGCCGGTATCGGTCTTCAAAGCTTCGGTTCCGGAACGCTAGGCTCGAACAACAATATTGTTCGAGGCAATAAGATCGGGACGGATCCAACAGGGATGTTCGCGATCCCAAATACCGGATTCGGGATCAATCTACAGAATAAGTCGTCTGGCAATATCATAGGTGGCTCTGCACCCTCGGATCGAAATATCATTTCGGGAAATACATCGACCGGGATTCGGTTGAGCGATGTAGATACATCTTTGAATACCATCACAGGTAACTACATTGGGACCTCGATCGACGGACTGACCTCTTTGCCAAATTTGAACGGCATCTCCGTCGAAGGGGGCGCAAGCAACAACAGCATCGGCCTGAGTGATTCCTATTCTGCTCCGGCGAATATTCTTGTGAATGGCGATATCGAAGCCCCTGCGATTGTGGGGGTAGGGCAAACACAGGTAAGCAATGGAGGATCCAAGTGGACCACTCAGGTTTCGACGGCTTCGGATTATGCCAGCGCCATTTCAGGAATCACCGGTTGGAATTATGCGGCGACCGAAGGTGGTTCGGCCCGAATGCATACCGACATCGGGATCGCGAGGATTGACGGCCAACTAGGCAGGAATTCGACAGGGCAACTTATTTTCGCGAATCGTTGGGAGAAAATCATCTCGCAGACCGTCGCGAATCCTTATTCCTCCGGTACGACCGTAACGGCACAAATCGATTTTGCGACCCTCGGCTCGCTTACCGACGGCGGCCGTGGGATGACGTTCTATTTGGTAGCGGGTGAAGCCAATCCGTCGAACCTGGATCAATTCTCGAGTCGTTCAATCATCTTAGCTCAACTGAGAGCTGCCAACCCGACATGGACTGCGTTTACACCTGACGTCGTTGTCCCAATCGCTCAACCCACGACCCTTACTTTGCAATATACCTTTCAGACCAATGATCCTGCGTTGAGCTTGCCGCTGACGATCGCCGTCAAGCTCGCGAGCGGCTCGGTCGGGGCGGGTTATTTTGACAATGCATCGATCACCGGGACTACCGACTCGGCGTTATCGCTCCCTGGTTACTCAAACTTGATTTCTGGAAATAGTCAGAATGGAATCGTTGTCAGCGGCAGCAATACATCGAGTAACAACATTGCGGGCAACTGGATTGGAGTCAATGCAACTGGATCCGTTGCGTTGTCAAACGGGGCCAATGGTGTGAGTATTTCAGCCCCAAACACTCGGGTTGGAACCAACGGCGACAACCTGCGAGACCAATTGGAACGCAATGTGATTTCAGGCAATCTGGGTGCTGGAATTCTCGTCAGCGGTGCCAATGCAACAAACACTACAATTGCAGGTAACTTCATCGGACTAGGTCGAAATGGGAGCAGCGATGTCGGGAGTCAGGTCGATGGCATTGCAGTGAATTCCGGTGCCACGGGCACTCGTATTGGAACCGATGGAAATGGAGTGGCCGATGTTGCCGAGAGAAACATTATTTCTCGTAACACGCGGGAAGGGGTTTGGGTTTCAGGTGTTGGTACATCAGGGATCGTGATTGCAGGAAATTACATCGGTACGAATCTTTGGGGTCAAACGGTCGCAGCCAATGGAGCCAATGGAATCAAGGTATCCGACGGAGCTACCAATTCGATGATCGGAACCAACGGTAGCAATGACAGTTACAACCCTAGCGAGTTGAACGTCATCTCGGGCAACGCACAAGCTGGCGTTCGTCTGGTAGGCAATACATCGACAGGCACCGTCATTGCTGGCAACTACATCGGTCTGCGGGCCGGTGGTCACTTAGGTCTTGCCAATGCGAGCCATGGAATTGTCGTCGACTCGGTTGCATCGGCACGTATTGGAACCGACGGAAATGCAAGTTCCGATGCCGCTGAGCGAAACGTCATTTCAGGTAACACCGGTTCGGGCATTTCTGTGTTGTCTGGAACGACGAATCTAGCGATCGCGGGCAACTATATAGGGACTAAGGCGTCTGGCTCGGTGGCTTTAGCCAACTCAAACCATGGAATCAACCTTGCCAATGGCGTCTCGAACATCCGAATCGGCGCGGTTGCCGACGGTACCAATGAGGCCAGCGAAGGCAACCTAATATCCGGGAATACTGGAAATGGGATTTCGATAGTAGGTAGTGAAATCGACCAGGTTTCGATCGCTCAGAACTTTATTGGAACCAACAGCGGAGGCTCCGCGGACGTAGGAAATACTGCGACAGGTATATCGGTTCAATCGGCCAAGAACACACTCATTCGGACCAATTTGATTTCGGGCAATGATGCTCATGGGGTATGGATTGGGACCGGTGCGGTCAATTCCATTGTGACAGGTAGCTTTATCGGTATTAATGGTAGTGGTAATGCGGCACTAGCCAACACGCTCAATGGCATCTTGGTCAATGGATCTGCGACTGGAACACGTATCGGAACCGATGGTGATGGTAACTCGGACACGATTGAACGCAACAGGATCTCTGGAAACAACGCCAACGGCATCGAGATTAGTGGAATTGGAACAACAGGTACCAAAGTATCTGGCAACTATATCGGGACTAATTCATCGGGCAGCTCGGCGATTCAAAATAATGCTGATGGCATCGTGATTCTCGGTGGAGCCACTTTGAATATCGTCGGTTCCGATGGCAGCAACGACAATTTCAATCTCAACGAACGCAATGTGATTTCAGGCAACAGATACGTCGGTGTAAAAATCACCGGGGCTGGAACCAACAACAATCGTATCGCAGGCAACTATATTGGAATCAATGCTAGTGGAAATGCGGCTATCGCCAATAAAGAAGAAGGTGTTTCTTTAATTAACGGTGCGCAATTGAATATCGTCGGAACCAACGGGGACGGCATTGCTGATACTCAAGAAAGGAACGTGATCTCAGGCAATACCATGCGAGGGGTGCTCATCGATAACGGAGCCGCTGCGAATAAAATATCAGGAAACTACATCGGTACTGCAGCCAGTGGCTTGACTGCTATCGCCAATGGATACGAAGGGATTGCGATTGTTAATTCTGGAAATAACATCATCGGTACCGATAGCAGCAACGATGAGTTCAATACAAATGAAGCTAACCTTATTAGTGGAAATACTTACTCCGGGATGTTGCTGGGCTACTTTTCAACTCAAAACAATGTGGTAGCAGGTAACCTGATCGGCCTGAAGTCCAACGGGACGGAGGCATTGGCCAATGGAGCCTTAGGGATCGCTATGGTCAATGGTGCAAACAGCAATCGCGTTGGTACCAACGGGGACGGATTTCTCGATTCTCTCGAACGCAATGTGATTGCTGGAAATAATGGCAATGGGGTAGGAATGGAAGGAACCGGCACGAGCAATAATAAAGTTGCAGGTAACTATATCGGAGTGAATGTGTCGGGTACGGCCATCGTGATGAATACGGGTGATGCAGTGACGCTATCCTGGGGCGCGAGCAATAATATCGTTGGAACCGATGGTAGCAACGATGCTTTTAATGAAAATGAACGCAATATTTTATCTGGTAGCTATTATTCCGGCGTAGCGATGTATGGAACGGGGACCAACGCTAATCGCATCGCTGGAAACTTTATCGGAACCAATGCCTCCGGCACCTCTGCCCTTCCAAACCGCTTCGAAGGAATCTCGGTTTTTTGGAACGCTCAGTTCAATATCATTGGAACCAACGGCGATGGAGTTGCAGATACGCAAGAGCGAAATATCATCTCAGGAAATTCGTATCGCGGCATCTTCTTTCAGGGCGCAACGCACTTCAACCGCGTTTCAGGCAACTATATCGGTACCGATGTGACCGGAACCCTCCCCCTACCTAACGGGTTTGAAGGGATCGCGGTGGTTGATCTGTCGGTTGGAAACATCATTGGAACCGATAGCAGCAACGATGGATTCAACGCGAACGAACGCAATGTGATCAGTGGGAATGCTTACTCTGGCATCTGGGTTGGTAACTCTGGGACTACCAATACGGTCATCGCTGGAAATTACATAGGGCTTATGCCCGATGGCCTGACGCCTCTGAAAAACAATACCAATGGGATCACGGTGGTCAAGGCGACCGATACACGCATTGGATCCAACGCCGATGGTTTTGCCGATGAGATAGAACGTAATATCATTTCTGGCAATGGTGGTGAAGGCATCTATTTCGCAACCGGCGCTGCGGAGGTATATGGATTGTCAGTCGTCGATAAGATGATTTCTGGTACCGTGGCTTCCTCGCAGTCAAACGGATCCATAGCACAGGCAGACATCTCAGATTCCCTCGGAACGTCCAATGGGAACTGGGGACACAATTTCGACGTACCCGGGGGAGGTGGCGATCATTATGCGATTCTTGCAACCGGAACCCTCACGGTAAGCGTTGCTGGTACCTATTCTTTTTCCATCGCCGGTGATGATGGTGGCAGATTGAAAATCAACGGATCTGTGATTATCAATGATGATACATTGCATGGATTCGAAAGTCGGTACGGGCAGGCTAACTTGTCGGTCGGGACACATACGTTCGAATGGATTGGCTTTGAGCGAGGAGGTGGAGCCGGATGGGAACTCTCGGTCAATCCAAGCCCCAACAACACCTCGGCTGTTAACGCTGCCAATGGTTGGAAGGTCGTTGGAGATCCAAGTCCACACTCGCAGATACAACTCTCGGCGGGAACTAGTATTTCTGTACGAACCTATAAACCGACCGGTTCTGAGATATCCAACACATCCATCCGAGGAAACTACATTGGGACTGATTTGACTGGGTTAGCCGACCGAGGTAACGTTCTCAACGGCATCTATATCAATAGCGCCATTGGTGTTTCCGTGGCTGGAAATACGATTATTGGAAACGACTCTAATGGAGTCGTTTTGGAAGGAAGCAATCTGTCGAACATTGGCGGTAGTAACACTTCACAAAGAAATATCATTTCCGGAAATAACGGCAGCGGTATCCGAATTACCGGCGTTGGGTCCAATAGCAATTGGATCGCTGGGAACTACATCGGCACCGATGCGGCCGGTGCTAACGCCCGCCCGAACGCAACCGGTGTTCGAATCGATGGCGGAGCAAGTTACAACCGTATCGGTTCCAACGGGGATGGGAATCTCGATACCGGTGAAGTCAATCTCATCTCAGGCAATCTTGGAAATGGCGTTGAATTATTTGGTGCAACGACTCTCGAAAACTTCATTGCCGGCAATCGTATTGGAACGAATCTCTCCGGGAATACGGCACTTGGAAACCAACAAAACGGCATCTACAACGCCGCGTCCAGAACTTCGATCGGTTCGAATCGATACGATTATGCCTATTCAGGAAACTCCCTTAGGAATTTGATCTCCGGAAACTCACTCTCTGGGGTTGTATCGACAGGCAATGCAAATAGCTACGACGAAACCTACCAAGTTTGGATCGCGCACAACGATATCGGTGTCACTGCCGCTGGCAATGCGTCACTAGCCAACGGCCTAAACGGTGTGCGACTGATTGATGGAACCATCGCAGAAGTTCGATCGAACGTGATCTCCGCAAATGCCTCCGACGGCGTATTTGCTTCTAGCCCTATCTCGCGAACGACGATTGCTGGCAATCGGCTAGGTACAGACTTGTCTGGATTGCTGGATCTTGGGAATGGTGGAGCGGGCGTTCGGGTGGAAAACGTTCCTTACACTTACGTTTCCAGCAATATCATCTCGGGCAATGCACGATCTGGTATCGAATTCCAAGGACCTTCTCATCAATCTTGGATCGTTGCAAATCTCATTGGTGTTGATGCCACAGGATCGGTCGCGTTGCCGAACGACCAAAGCGGTATTTCACTTACAGGTACTGAATGGACTGAGATTGGAACGATCAATTCAGCCAACGCAAATACTCACCGCAATACGATTTCTGGAAACAAGGGGTCGGGAATTACGGTCAAAGACCTTGGAATGTTTCCCTCCATCGGATGGAATTCTATTGGAACCAATACAGCTGGTACTCAGGGTGTTGCGAATCAACAGTTCGGAATCCTCGCTCAGAATGCTCCGATCAATGCCTTCAATAACACCATTTCCGGAAACTCTCTGGGCGGCGTGGCCCTTGTAGGTGCCAATACGAGAGATTCATCCTTGCGTGGCAATACGATCGGTCTGAGCAAAGCAGGTACGACTGCAATTCCCAATCAACAATTCGGTGTGTATGTTGGAAAAGGTGCGTTGATCGGAGTTTCAGGAGTCAACGATGCCTGGAGAAATCGCATCGGTGGTTCCTCATCTACCGAACGCAACTTGATCTCCGGCAACAACGGCCCAGGAGTCTGGATCGCAGGCGCCCTGGCCAAAGAGAATGTTGTCGAGGGAAACTGGATCGGCACCGATGGTCTTGGGCAAACCGCCATTGCCAATACGGTTGGTATTTTAGTCTCCGACGCGGCCAATCTGAACATCATCGGTGGCTCCAGCAGTGCGGGACGAAACATTGTTTCAGGAAATCTCAACTCAGGCGTGTTACTGACAGGTTCTCAGACAGTAAACAATCTGATCCGCAATAACTGGATCGGTATCGATTCAACCGGATCGGTCGCGATCGCCAATGGGCAATATGGAATTCAAATCAACAACGGAGCTGCCTACACGAGCATTCTCAATAATGTGATTTCAGGAAACCTACAAGATGGCGTATCAATCGAATCTGGAGGTTCAAACACGCTGTATGGAAACTGGATCGGCACCGATGGCACGGGTACTCTCCCAATTGGAAATGGACGTTCTAGCAACCCGCGCACAGGGGTGCGAATTACGGGCTCAAGCGGGAACGTCTTGGGTGGAGTTCTGGCCATCGATCGCAATGCGATTTCTGGGAATCATGGAGATGGTGTCGTTTTGACCGACGGTTCGTTTGGAAACAGTATCCTAGGAAATGCGATTGGCACAGATGTTACCGGCCAACTCGTGATTTCAAATTCATCCAACGGGATCCTTCTTGAAGGCAATACGGTTGTAAACAATACTGTCGGCGGCGCGACAAGTTCCGCAGGCAATCTCATCTACAACAATCAAATCTCAGGATTGCGGCTTCCGGGTCTGACATCTTCAACCGCTTCGGGAAATCTTTTCGACCAAAATGTTTACAAGGGAAATATCTTCCTAGCGATCGATATCGGCGACCAAGGTGTGACGCCAAACGACGCGACCGATAGCGACTCGCTTCCGAACGCACCCGGGATTGTGGCTGCCTTTCTGAGTACCGTTGGTAGCGTGAATTCGCTCGTTGTTCAAGGATACACAAGACCCGGTCGAACCTTGCAGTTTTATGCGTCGGCCCCAACGACCAACGGGCGCGGGCAAGGAACCAAACGCTTGGGTAGCTTTACCGAAGGCTCTTCAGAGGATACCGATGGTCGCACTGGCAACTTCCCAGGTGTAAGCGACCTTGGGCTGGGCAACGATGACAACGCATCCTACTTTGAATTCACAATCCCTCTTGTCAATCCAGCTCCGATTGAATTCGGGGACTTGATCTCCGCAGTGGCCGTAGGCTCGACCTCCGAGTTTGGAAACGTCCGGGTCGTTGGCGATGTGGCCAGCAATAAAGCCCCAGAGATCACACTATCGAGTTCAAGTGTCACGATCTCAGCTGGGGATTCGTTGCAGGTTTCTGGAAGTTTCACCGATCCTGATTCAACCCGATGGACCGCAACGGTCAACTACGGAGATGGATCTACACCTGAGGTTTTGGCACTGAACTCTCAGCAGCAATTTACACTTCAACACCTGTACGACCGCGTTACTTCGAGCGGTTTTCCGTATCGGGTCTATATCACCATTGCAGACAACGGTGGGAAACAAACGGTCGCCATTCTTGATGTCCACGTGAGAAACGTTGCACCAAGTATCGACTCAAGCAATATCAGTTACACGACCAGTGTCAGCGAAGGTGGTACAGTTCGCGTGCAAGGTTCCTTTAATGACACCAGCAATGCCGAATCGCACTCTATCACTGTGGATTGGGGCGATGGGACCACCAGTACCGAATCTCTTGCAAGCGGCGTTTATCATTTTGACCTTACACACATTTACATCGATGACAATCCTGCGAACACTGCCAGCGATCCCTACTCGATGGTTATCACCGTAACGGATTCTCTTGGAGCAAGCGCATCGACTAGCGGTTCACTGATCACGACCGTTTCGAACGTACAACCATCAGGATTGGTCCTCTCTACGAATCTTCCGATTGACCCGAATACCAATAAACCGGTGGTGGACGAAGGAAACGCATTTACCTTCAGCGGAAGTTGGAATGATCCTGGAATCCAGGATGCTCACAGAATCCAGATCGATTGGGGTGACGGTTCCGGGGTTCAAACGATCGATCGGCCTGCAGAACTTGGTCAATGGGTCAGTCGCTCTTTTAGCACGTCTCACACGTATGCGAATAACCCGAGTGATCCGGCCACGACTTATAGTATATCCGTTCGTCTAGCCGATGACGATGAACCGTTGGCGCTGAGCATTGCATCCTTGGATGTTCAGGTCACCAATGTGATGCCTAGTGTCACTGCGCTTGCGTGGACCCAAGATACCATTGACGAAAACTCGATAGGTTATTTAAGTATTTCATTAAACGACCCTGGGATTCTCGACAACCATTTCCTGAAGATCAACTGGGGTGATGGTACCACTGATAATCCAAATCTCGAACGAGTTGTCGTGCCTGTAGGTGATCGCAGTGTTGTCAATGTACCCCACCGCTACCTAGGTAACCGAGTCAATAATCAGGCTTACAGTGTTTCAGTACAAGTTGACGAATTCGACCCAAAGAGCGGTGCTGTATTGCAGACCGGTAATACACTTGGTAGTTCGATCACAGTGGTTAACGTGGCACCAGTATTGACAACCACACCGAATCTTTTCAAAAAGAACTCCAACGGAAATTGGGAACTGATACCAGCAGGAACCACCATTGACGAAGGCACACAGGTAAGGCTGACCGGAACTTATTCCGATGCAGGACCTCTCGATTCGCATACGGTCAGAGTGGTTTGGTCGACTGTGCATGGCATTGCCTCCGACGCGGCACTGAATCCAAAAACAGGAACTTTTGAAGCTTATTACACCTTCGATGATGACTACACAACCCTGACTTCGATCGATGCAGAAACCATCTTGGTTACCTTGACCGATGATGACTTGGCCTCTGATTCCAAAACCACCAATCTTCAAGTTCGGAATATAGATCCAGATGCGATGTTTATCCCTACATCGCAAACTAACTTGTCTGAGATCTTCTTGCAGTCGCTGGTTGTCGATCCAGGAACCGAAGTATTCCGTTACGCTTGGCATGCGATTAGGGTTCCGTCTAGTGGTGGCGGTTTTGTCCTGCTTCCTGGTACGCCGGACGAAGGTGTCACCGGTAATGGTCGCGATTTCGATTTTAGGTTAAATGATCCTCTGCTAGGCAATCCGAATTATTCGCTGATTCGAATTACCTTGACTGTTTCTGACGACGACCTAGGTAGCGATACTTATGTTTCCACGTTGCTTGTCGGATCCGATAGTGATGACACGATTCAAATCGACACGGGATCTTTTGCAACCGGTTCGACGAATCTGACGGTGGTATCACTGGGAGGAGCAGACACGCTCGATGCCAGTTCTCTCCCGGAGGGTTTTAACGTCGTTCTCGACGGGGGTACTGGCCAAGACCGCCTGATCGGCGGACCGGGCAACGATACCTTCATCCTTCGAGACGGAAACGACATTGCCAATCAAGATGCTTCGGGAAATCCCAACGAGGATTTTGAGCGAGGAGATGATACGTATCTGCTGAGTCCCAATAGCACCTTGACGGTCATCGACCGTTCGCCTGGAAATAACACCTTGGACTTCAGCCGTGCGAATATCGGCTCGGAAGCCGACCCCAAGGGGATCACTTTTGATCTCTCGCAGTTGACATCAACGAGCCTGACGACGTTTGATGTTGGCGAATTGACCGGAGCGGTCGGGCACCACTTTGTGCGTGCTCAAGGCAATTTCAACACGCTGGTCGGTAGCGATTTCGAAGACAACATCACAGGCAGATCCGGATCCAGCATTTTTACTGGTGCAGGCCAGGATTTCATCAATGTTGCTACGGGTTCGGTCGGTGGAACCTTTAATGGTGGTGCTGATTCAGACGTCTTTACGATCGAAAGTGATACTTTAACAGGAATCAATTTCGAAGGAGATTCTGGAGCCGATGTGTTTGTGATTTCAGGTACGAACACACTCGATGGAATCAATTTCGAAGGAGACTCCGGCGCCGATGTGTTCACGATCGAAGGCGTTTTTACCGGAGAGATCATTTTTAGTGGTGGGGCCGATTCCGATGTCTTTACGATCGAGACCGGTGCCAATGCTGGCGATATTATATTCAGCGGTGGAGCCGACGCCGATGTATTCACCATCGAAACAAATGGACTCGCTGGCACCATCGATTTCAATGGTGACTCTGGTGCCGATGTCTTCACCCTAGAGAGCCTTGGCAACGTTGGAGGGATTCTCTTCAGCGGCGGTGCGGATGCAGATGTCTTTACGATCGAAGGCACTGTTCTAACAGGGGGGATCGATTTCAATGGTGACTCAGGGGCTGATGTCTTTACCCTCGGTGGAACTGTTGGCGGTGATATCATCTTCACCGGTGGAGCCGACGCGGATGTATTCACGATTCTTTCTACAGGGAATGCAGGCGACATCGACTTCAACGGCGACTCAGGTGCCGATGTCTTTACCCTCGGTGGGGATGCTGGAGGGATCATCTTTACCGGTGGTGCCGACGCGGATGTGTTCACGATTCTTTCCACGGGAAATTCGGGTGAGATCGATTTCAACGGCGACTCAGGTGCCGACGTCTTTACCTTAGGCGGCGATGCCGGTGGGATCATTTTCACCGGTGGTGCCGATGCCGATGTCTTTACGATCTTATCGACCGGGAGTGCTGGAGAGATCGATTTCAACGGCGACTCGGGTGCCGATGTCTTTACCCTGGGCGGCGATGCCGGTGGGATCATTTTCACCGGTGGTGCCGATGCGGATGTCTTTACGATCCTATCGACCGGGAGTGCTGGAGAGATCGATTTCAACGGTGACTCTGGTGCCGATGTCTTTACCCTGGGCGGCGATGCTGGTGGGATCATTTTCACAGGTGGTGCCGATGCGGATGTCTTTACGATCACCACGACCGGAACCGCTGAGGGCATCGACTTCAATGGCGACTCTGGTGCCGATGTCTTTACCCTCGGAGGTGATGTCGGAGGGATCATTTTCACAGGTGGTGCCGATGCGGATGTCTTTACCATAACCACCTCAGGTTCCGCAGGCGAAATCGACTTCAATGGCGACTCTGGTGCCGATGTCTTTACCCTTGGAGGTGATGTCGGAGGAATCATTTTCACCGGTGGTGCTGATGCCGATGTCTTTACCATAACCACCTCAGGTTCTGCAGGCGACATCGACTTCAACGGAGATTCTGGTGCTGATGTCTTTACCCTTGGAGGCGATGTTGGGGAGATTATCTTTACTGGAGGTGCCGATGCGGATGTCTTTACGATCACGACCACAGGTAGCGCCGATGGCATCGACTTCAATGGCGACTCTGGAGCCGATGTGTTCACCTTGGGAGGAACGATCGGTGGAGATATCATTTTCACAGGTGGAGCCGATTCGGATGTCTTTACAATCACGTCCTCTGGAAGTGCCGATGGGATCGACTTCAATGGAGATCATGGGGACGACATTCTGAGTGTCTCGGGTTCTGTAACTTCGATTCTGTTTGTTGGAGGCGAAGGCTCTGATCGGATGAGAAACACCGATTCCGAATTAACATCCTTGGTTTTTTACGGATTTGAGAATCCATCGGATCCGCGGGGTGGCAGCGCGGCAATGGATTCGAGCGATGTTCTTTACAACTATGGTTCGAATATTCAAAGCTTGGTGTTTGACTCTGGGTCTGGGGACGACGGTCTATACAGTGCTGGAAACAATATCGGTTCGATCGTGTTCAGGGGTGGTGCCGATGCGGATGTATTTACTATTTTAGGAACGGACATCGGTTCGATCGATTTCAATGGTGACTCGGCAAGTGGATCAGGAGACGATTTCTTCATCAACGGTGCGACAGGGCGTACCGATGCCTTTGGAAACTGGACCAGTACCCTGGTATTTAGTGGGGGGGGTGGCAACGATGTTTTCCGAAACGACTCCTCGGAGTGGAAGGAAATTGTTTTCCAAGGCGGAACCGGATCGGATCGATTCCAAAACAATGCCCAAGACATCGCAACGATTGTCTTTGACTCCGGAGAAGCGGACGATTACTTCGAGAACAATGCGGACGATCTCACGGGGATCCTCCATCTAGCTGGGACTGGTAACGATGCTTTTGTCAATCGTGGCAATCGGGTCCATAACATGATCTTCTTTGGAAATGCCGGAGACGATCAACTTTTCAATTATGGCTCGAACACCCAAGGGATTTGGTTCGTCGATGAATCCGGGTCGAATCGATTGGTCAATCGAGGTGATTTTGTAAGTACCATCGCTTACCAAGGGGGTGTAGATACCGATACGCTGATCAATTCAGGGGTCACGACCGCTGGGATCACGTTCTATGGAAACGCCGGTGCAGATCGATTTCTCAATGACACCACAGCGACCAGTGCCAGTGGTCTGCAGATCCTAGATTCCGGTTCTATTCCGGCACCGGGTCAGCCCAACTCGTTTACTTGGCCATCGATCACCTCGGGATTGATCGTTTTACCTTCGATCCCAACGGCTTCTGCTGATGACGGAGCCGATTGGGCGTTCAATCGAGCCGCCAATGTCCAGAACCTGATCTTCGATGCTGGCCCAGGCGATGATTACTTCCAGAACTCTGGGGGTGGGCTCTGGAACTCGCAATTCCTTGGTGGACTTGGTAATGATACAGCTTTGAATACTTCGGGCGGAACGACATTGACCAGCTTCGTTTTCACAGGAGGCATTGGCAATGACGCGATGCAAAACGATGCGGCCAATGTGAGCAGTTTGGTCTTCCATGGTGACCAGGGCAATGACTCGCTATACCAAAACGGAGTCGGTTTTGAATCGATCGCTTTCGATGCCGGAGAGGGTACCAATGTCTTGGTCAATTGGGGGGCTAACGGATCTGTGTTACAAATGACTTCAGGGTCCGGGGATGACCGATTCCAGAACCATGCCGATGGAATCAGCCGATTGGAATTCGACGCAGGGGATGGAGACAATGCGCTGCAGAATAACGGGTCAAATGTTGGACAGATCCTGATGACTAGCCAATCTGGAAATGACACTCTTCTAAACAGCGGAAACTCAGTGAATTACATCAAGCTTACGGGCGATGATGGAGACGACTCGCTGGTCAACACCGGCAGCGGCATCGGCCGTAGTGCCACAGCAGGCACTCCCAACACGGGCTTGCACTTTGTATCTGGAGCTGGCGTGAATGTCCTGCGGACTCAGGGTATCAATCTTAGCACCCTGGTTTATGAAGGTGGCCAGGATGCAGATTCACTGGTCTACAACACGACCCTTGGTGGAACGATCCAATTTGAGGCTGGAGCCGGCAAGGATGGATTTACGTTCCGAGGAAGTGCATCGAGTATCCACGTTGATTTAGGTAGTGGTGACGATAGTTTTGTATACGCTGGATCGGTAGAATCATCATCAGCGATCTCTCCAACGGTGCAACTTGCTGGAAGCACCGGCGATGATACTTATCAGTTCATCGGATCGCCTAAGGGTTACATTGAGTTAACGGAACTGTACTCTGGGATCAGTGATACCAGCCGCGACTCCTTGGACTTTAGCGCCTATTTGGCTGGGGCAGTTACAGTCGATCTAGCCAGTACGGCCAAGCAGTCATTGGGTAGCGGTCTTTGGCTACAGTTACCTGATTCTGCTGTCATGGGTATTGAGAATGTTCGCGGATCGCAATCTGGGGATACGATTTATGGAAACGACCGTCCGAACGTACTGATGGGTGCAAGGTATCTTTCCAATGCACCTACAGGTGCTTTGGCTCGTTCGCGAAGCGACCAGTGGGTTCTGTTGGATTTCGATACCCAGACCGGAACGGGTGAGTACGTCTACACAACATCTGACCGCAACAAAGTCATTGAGGGGATGCGGCGGGCTTATTACGGGATCAATCCCGATGGGACAGTTCGTCAGTACAACGACGCGGGCCGTTGGTTCAATGTTCGATTTACGACCAATATCGAAGATATCCCATATGATCCGGCCCAAGAAGGTTTGGTAAAAGTCGATCACGTGGTGATTCGATTCAATGACACTCCACCGGGTGGTTCACCCGGTGGTTTGGCCAGCGAAATCGACTTTGGGAATATCAACTACGGGGGGGAAGCTTTGGTTCAAGTGCACGGGCTTCTTGGAGGCACCGTTTTAGCACCGCAGTTGAGTGTCAGCGAGAATCAGCTCAGCGGCGATTTTATGAATCCGCCTTCGGATGGTCATTTGACCTACGGACAGCGCAATCCGGATAACACGGTCGAGAACTTTTTGGCGTTATCCGTTAAGATCGCTGCGCACGAGCTTGGGCACTTGTTGGGTCTACGACACTACGATGCCTTTGGCCCGATCGGCTCAGGGGTTCATACTCCCCCCGGTGCAGGAGCCTTCAACCCGGCTTTTACCGGACTTTCAGAAGCCTTCGAGACATTCTCCCACTTGATCAGCTCTCCGGCATCAGTCGGTAGCGATCGAAAGAACGATGTTGGGAACTTGTTCTTCGGAGAGCGGGAGTCGATCAAGATCGCTTATGTGATGAGCGATCCTGCAAGCACTCGAACCCAGGAGACATTGACGCCGGCCGATCGTCAGGCTGGGCTTTCTGAATCGCTTAACTGGAAGACCATCAGTGTTCCCAACACGATCAATGTCGGTCAGAATTCCAATGCGAATTTGTATGCTGAGGTAATCAGCGTGACGGGCAAGGTAGAGATTGTACCGGCAACAGGCAAGTCCGAGGACGATCGATATAGTTTCTCTGGTCGAGGTGGCGACATCGTAACGCTCGAAGTTGGATCTCGTGCGTTGAAGCGATTCTCGAACGCCGACGGGAGCAGTTCATTGACCCCTGATAGTTACATCGACTCCCGGCTTTGGCTCTATGGGTCCGACGGCAATCTGGTCACCTACTACGACTCTGTTGCATTCAATGATGACGAATTCGAATCCTCGGACTCGATCCTTATCGATGTGATTTTGCCTTCGGATGACACCTACACCGTTGTTGTCGATTCATTTACCCGAAGTGTTTCAGCATCGGATCCAGATCCATCGACCTTGTCGGGAATTGGATTAAAGCTTTATTCGGACATCATCAACGACACCGATATTGGCAATTATGAGTTGATGATTTATCGTTTTGCCCGAGAGAATGCTACGGATGCAAGAAATACGTTTCTTGGTCGAGGGGGTGCGGACATCCTCTTAGGGACAGCCGAGGAAAACTATGCGATGTCGTTCCCTGCAGGAGCGATCCCTGGGTCTGTATCGACAACCGAGGCGTCCGGACTTAGCCTGACGATTCCATTTAATGATCCGGTAGGCACATCCTGGTCGGCTGCTTTGGATTACAACAACGATGGCACCATAGATGAGAACTTGAGCGGGTTCACTCAGTCAACTGGTCTTGTGTTATCCCATTTTTACGCTGACCAGGGCAGTTTCACCGTGTCGCTGGTGATTACCAACGAAGATGGTTCTCAGATCAGCGGTCAATTCCCAGTAACCGTCTCGAACTCAGCCCCAAGTGCCTCGTTCGCAAGCCAGGATGCACTTGAAGGATCATTGGCGAGTCTAACGGCACTTGGGTCAGACTCCTCGGGAGATATCGCATCAGGATTGCGTTACTACATTGGAACAAATCTTTTTTTGCGAAACGCAGCTACCTACGCAACAAGTGCCACGAACAATACGTATCAGGAAAGTTTCAGCGACAATACGTCCAGGCTGTTGTATGTCCGAGTGATGGACAAAGATGGAGCTTATAGCGACTACACCACATCACTGGTGATCGCTAATGTAGCACCGACAGCATCTATCTTGAATTCCGGACCTGTGGCAGAAGGCTCCCCGGTGCTCGTTAGTTTAGCGAGCGTGTTCGACCCAAGCTTGGTCGACACACTATCGGGTTTCCGATATTCGTTCTCCAAAACGCTAGCAGGACTTGCCTCTAGCTATAGCGATGCTTCCACTTCGACAAATCCGAATGCTTCTTTTACATTTGACGAAGACAGCGATCATGCAGCAAATCCGCAGACTGTATACGGCAGAGTATTCGACAAAGACCACGGATATTCAACTTACCAAACGACCGTTACGGTAACCAATGCCAATCCTACGGCATCGATTACCTCGATCACAAATCCGGCGGTGGTCAATCAGTCGGTGACAATCCAAGTCGATGGTAGTGATCCTGCTGGCGCAAACGATCCACTGACTTATTTGATCGAAGTCCTACAATCCGGGAACATTGTTGCCAGCAACCAATCCGCAAGCAAATCATTGAGCTTTATCCCAAGTCAAACGGGTAACTATACAGCGAGAGTTACAGCGTTCGATGACGACGGAGGCGTTTCGAGCTTAGCAAGCGCGAATTTCGAAGTATCAGAACCTTTGACACTAAATGTCAATGGCCCAGTTGATGGCTACCTTGGAGTGGTTGGTCAAGTTCGCGATTTCACCTTGAACACAACGTCACCAGGTTCATCGGGCGTGTTTAACTACAGCATTGACTGGAACGATGGTAGCGCGATCGAGTCGATCAGCGATGCTAGTGCGACGCATACGGTGACGCACCGATATTTATCAACAGGAACGTTCGCTCCTGTCTTCACGGTGACAAATTCCCTGGGCAGATCGACAAGTGTGACTATCACAAGTTTTACTATTGGCTTGTTCGAGAATCAGGGATCCTTTGTTGCAGTCGCTGGTGCCGATGGCGGCAGTACCGCCGATGCTCTAACCATCGAGGCTTTGAGCACTGCAGGGCAATTCCGAGCGACCATCAACAGCGGCACACCGTTTACGTTTAGCAGCCCAGGAGAAATCCGCGTCTTTAGCGATGGCAACTCAGATCAATTATCGATTCTAGGAACATCGAATTCGGATCAGTTTTTTGTTGCATCGGATCAAGTCGAAATCGATACAACTTGGTCTATTAGAATGGCTAGCGCTTCGAGTCGAAGCGTCTCTGGGCTTGGGGGAAATGATTCGTTCAAAATCAACGATGGCGCTTTCGTCAATATCGATGGAGGTAACGGGACCGATACGATTGAATCCTTAGGTGGTACCCTTACCAACACTTGGACCATCCCGGCAGCGGATGCAGGCAACATGCGAGTTGGATCAGAGACCGCCAGTCGAATTGTGTTTTCGTCGGTCGAGAATTTGCTGGGAAGAAATGGCCAGTCGGATGTTTATTTGATTTCGGGTGGATACCTATCCGGTTCGATCGATGCAAGAGGAGTGGCTGATCAAGACCAATTGAAATACACCGTCGGTGCTGGTTTTGTGAATTTATCAACTCTACAAACATCATCGGTTTTAGGTGGAATAGCAAACTTCGAATCGTTTGTATCTAACTCCGGAAGGCTTGATGGCCCATCGGTAAGCACCGACTGGATCATCTCGGGGAATCAATCCGGAAGCTTGTCCTATTTGAATACTGATGGAACTCGCAACATCGAATTCTCAGGCTTTGAACGGCTCTACGGCGGGTCAGCTGCTGACCGCTTTACCGCTCTTGCAAGCGGAGCGTCTCTGGGGATCTTCGGAGGGGGTGGGCTCGACACCCTCATCGGACCCTCGACTGGCGGTTTGTGGGAGATTTCAGGTGCTGATGCAGGAAGTCTCGGAAGTGCTGTTCCGTTCTCCCAAATCGAGAACCTTACCGGATTGGAAGGGGTCGATCGCTTTCTAATGCGTCAAACGGGAAGTATTTCCGGTCGGATTGATGCCGGATCAGGGGCCAACATCTTAGATTACTCTCCTTCGACCCTAGGCATTCAAGTCGACTTAAGCAATGAAGTGGGGATTGCAACTCGAATCGGTAGCGTCCTGGATCGCTTCTCGATATTGGTGGGAAGCACCGTTGCCGATACACTTCGATCCAGCAATACCCGAGGGTTGCTCGTTTTAGGGCTCGCTGGCAACGATGTGATCTATGGCAGCCCGCAGCGGGATGTTTTAGTAGGAGGCTTAGGAAGCGATCAGCTTTACGGTGGCAACGGCGAAGACATCCTCATCGGAGGTAGAACCACTTTCGATACCAATCTATCAGCGATGCTAGGAGTGTTGGATGAATGGTCAAGGACCTCGACTGCATCGACGCAAACCGATCGCTACAACAACCTTTCGAACATCACTCCTGCGGCCAATCGACTAAACGGTAATTTCTACCTGAGAGGCATGGAATTTACCACGGCCCGTACCCTCAATGACGACAATGCAGTAGACAAGCTTTTTGGTCAAGGCGATTTGGATTGGTACATCGGTGGCACAGCTAGCACGGCAAACGATTTTGCGGCTGGAAATACAGATTACAGCACGGACCAACGACGAAGTACCGCGTTTAGAAACCTGTGATAAATCGTGAAGCCGAAATTCCGAAAAGTCACAAGTTTTTTCGGCAGTGTGACCAAACGTGTCACAACCCTAGTATGAAATGCAACGACCATAACCCCTGGATGCTCAGGGGCCTTCAATGCGTCTATTGAGTTTCTACAGGGAGGGTAACCCCATGTCCACCACGAGTTTATCTACAGCGGTTGCAGCCAGCGATATTCCTTCTCGCTTTTTCCAAATGCTCCAAGAAGTGTGGGGGTTTTCAGAGCTGAGGGACTCCCAAGGCCAAGCCGTCGAGGCAGCGCTTTCGGGTCGTGATGCTCTGGTGGTCATGCCCACCGGAGGAGGCAAATCCCTTTGCTATCAATCCCCAGCGGTCTATCGGGGCGGATGCACGATCGTCATCAGCCCTTTGATTGCTTTGATGAAAGATCAAGTGGATAGTTTGCATCAGGTTGGGGTACCGGCGGCTCGATGGGATTCCAACGCTTCGGGCCAGGAGAAACGGGAGCTGCTCGAGCAATTGCGGCAGCAGAGAATCCGCCTGTTTTTCGCCTCCCCTGAGCGAGCTTTGCAAGACGATTTTGCTTCGCTGTTTAAAGGCAACAAGGTGCCTATGATTGCGATCGACGAAGCTCACTGCGTGTCGCAGTGGGGTCATGACTTCCGACCAGAGTACCGGCAGTTATCACAGCTGCGAAAGCACTTTCCGGAAGCTTCGGTCATGGCATTGACGGCCACGGCAACGCAGAAAGTTCGCGACGATATTCTCCAGCAGCTCCAACTGCGCAGTCCATCGATTTCGGTCAGTTCCTTTGATCGACCGAACTTGACCTATCGAATACTACCTCAAGTCGATGTGTTGGCTCAATGCAAAGAGATCATCGATAGGCATAAAAGCAGCTCTGGTCATTCCGCAGGCGGGATCATTTACTGCATGCGTCGCCTCGATGTCGATCAACTTGCGGATTCTCTGAGCCAAGCCGGTTATTCAGTGGTTCCATACCACGCAGGCTTAACGCCACAACAGCGGCATCAAGCCCAAGATGCATTTGTGAAAGAGAAAGTGCAAGTCGTCGTCGCAACCGTTGCTTTTGGAATGGGAATTGATCGCTCCAATGTGCGATTCGTGATCCATGCTTCGGTTCCCAAATCCATGGAGCATTATCAGCAGGAAACCGGCCGCGCAGGTCGAGATGGTCTACGGGCCGAGTGCACCCTCTTGTTCTCCAACAGAGATGTCAACTCGATGCGCAAGTTGTTGAACAATTCGGCTGATCAGAGCAGTGCTTCCAAGGATTGGCTTGAGTCACAGCTCAATCAGCTCGAGCTGATGGTTGGATTTTGCAAGCTTCCGATTTGTCGACATCGCAACATCGTCGAGTACTTTGGACAGAGCTATTCCACAGAAAACTGCGGTGCATGCGATGTGTGCTTAGGGGACCTGGACGTGGTTACCGAGAGCAAGGTCATCGCGCAGAAAATACTCTCCTGTGTTCATCGTATGGGGGAAAGGTTTGGGACCAATGCGATCATCGATGTTCTTTTAGGTAGCAACAGCCGTGACGTCCAGCGGCGAGGTCACGAGTCTTTAAGCACCTTCGGAATACTCAAAGGTCACACACGTGTGGAACTCAAGGATTGGATCGAGCAAATGATCCATGCGAAATTGCTTATGGTGGTCCAAGATGGGAATTATCCGCTGCTCAAACTCGGGTCCCAAGCAAAATCGGTGCTGTTTGGAAATCACATCCCCAAATTGATCCGGACCACCGGAGCAAGTGCTCAAGAGTCGATCAAACCCCTCGCGAGATTCCTCTACGACACAACGTTGCTTGAAAGACTCCTGGAATGGCGTCAAGAAGCAGCCGACCAAGAAAAGGTAGCTCCGTATGTCCTTCTCTCAGATACCGTCTTGGCAGAAATCGCCGCCAGAAGACCGTCCAAGATCGATCGACTCTCGGGAGTTGCAGGAATGGGTGCTAAACAGATCGCTCAGCACGGACAGGCCATCATTGGACTGGTCGAATCCCACTGCTCTTTGAAGTCCATTCCGATGGACCAGCCGCTTCAGTTCCCTTCGAGTCCCGTCCGAGACTCCTATGGCGTGCGGTTCAAGGAGCGCAAATCTCTTGAGCAAATCGCTTCAGAACTCCATGTCGTGGAATCCACAGTGACCAAGTATTTAGTCGAGCACATCCTCGAAGGATCCGTGAAGGATGTCTCAGCGTGGGTTAGTGAATCCGAGATTCAAAAGGTCATCGCTGCGGCCAACAAGGTCGGTTACGGACGACTGATACCGATCTACGAAGCCTGCAATTCCCAGATCGATTACAACAAGATCAAGATTGCGCTGGCTTTCCAACCGGCATTAAGCCCCTCGGGGCAACCTAAGGGATCCTAAACTCCTGGAGTTTGCCTGCGATTTCGAATGCAATCTCCAAGGCTTGCTCGTAATTCAACCGGGGGTCGACTTGAGTTTGGTAAGCGACCCCGAGGTCCGATTCGGTCAACCCGCGAGATCCACCAACGCACTCAGTGACATTCTCCCCGGTCAGTTCCAGGTGAGCACCTCCGAGGCTCGAACCACAGGCATGATGGATGCCGAAGGATAGCCTCAGTTCATCGACGACATCATCGAAACGCCTCGTTTTGCGACCTTGCTGAGTGGCGATGGTGTTGCCGTGCATGGGGTCGCAAACCCAGAGCACTTGACATTGAGCCCTGCGGACCGCTTCGATGATCGGGGGCAACATGCTCTCCACTTTTTGCCTTCCCATACGATGGATCAAAGTCAATCGTCCGGGTTCGTTTTCGGGGTTGAGTTGCTTTGCCAAATCGACCACTTCTTCGGGAGTTGCACTGGCTCCTATTTTCACACCGATTGGATTTCGAATGCCCCGAAAGTACTCGATGTGAGCGCCTTGCAAAGACCGAGTTCGCTCTCCGATCCAGGGCAGGTGCGTACCCATGTTGTAGTAACCAACACCACGGACACTAGCACGCGTCAAGGCAGCTTCGTAAGGGAGCAAAAGGGCTTCGTGGGACGTAAAAAAGTCGACCCGCTTGAGCTCATTGACAGTGCTTCCGCCCAGGATCGTCTCCATGAATCGAAGAGCCGAGCCCAACGAGTTCACCAATTCGCGATAGCGTTTTGCGACATCTCCTTTGACTTCATTGACAAAGAGCAGGTTCCAGTTTTCCGGATGGTGCAGATCGGCAAAGCCCCCTTCACTCAGCGCTCGGATAAAGTTGAGTGTTGCAGCGGATCGTTCGTATCCCCTGACCAATCGACCTGGATCCGGTCTTCGGGATTGGGCATTGAATTCAAATCCGTTGACGATATCTCCACGGTAGCAAGGCAGATTGACTCCGTTGACTGTTTCGGTGTCGCTTGAACGGGGCTTGGCATATTGTCCGGCGATTCTTCCAACGCGTACGATCTGTTTGCGGGACGCAAAGACAATGACCAAACTCATTTGCAAAAGCAATTTGAGTTTGCTGGCGATTTGTTCGGTTTGGCATTGTTCAAAGGACTCGGCGCAATCCCCTCCTTGGAGCATCCAAGCTTCACCTCGCTGGGCCGCTGCAAGCGAACCCTTCAAGTGGTCAATTTCCCAACTTGTTACCAATGGAGGTAATTTTTGAAGTTGTTCGACGGCTCGCTGCAGTTCTTGCGGATCGGTGTATTGAGGCTGTTGTGCAGCAGGAAACTTTTGCCATGAATTGGGAGACCAAGTATCGTTCATTCGACCAATAACCAAGGGAGACAATGTGAGTAAGTGGGCTGGTTGGAGTTAATAACCGCCTGGGGTAGAGAAATCGTTTGCACCTGGTGCAAAATCGTTATGAAATTCTGCAGCTTTGTTGAGAAATCGGGTGAAGTTCTTTTCCCAAACTAGATCGACATCGCCGATCGGGCCATTTCGCTGCTTAGCGATAATCACTTGAGCTTGGCCGGCAAACTCGACCGCTTTGTCGGGCTTGTGGTAGTACTCTTCGCGATGGATGAACATGACCACGTCAGCATCTTGTTCGATCGCACCGGATTCTCGAAGATGGCTGAGTCGGGGTCGGTGGTCTTTGGAGTCTTCGGCTTGGCGGTTTAGCTGAGACAGACAAAGAACTGGTACATTTTGTTCGCGAGCGAGCATTTTCAACCGCCTTGCGATTTTCGCGACTTGTTCTTGGCGAGGGTCCTTGGAGTTATCCGGTTCGATCAGCTGCAGATAGTCGATGACGATCAAACCGAGTTTCTTGCCTGTTTTTTGATTCTCCATTTTGGAAATACGCCGAGCCACGGCCGCAATTTCGCTAACAGTACGACTTGGCGAGTCATCGATGTACAGCGGAGCTACGGACACCTCAGCAGCGTTCTTGATCAAACGCTGCTGCTCTTCGTGCGTGATGGTCCCGACGCGCATTCGAGACCCATTGACGCGTGCGATCGAGCATAAAAGACGGTCGACCAGCTCGATCGAATTCATTTCCAAACTGACAAACAGCGTGGGCGCTTGTTCCTTCATCGCCACTTGTTCTGCGATATTCATCGCAAATGCGGTTTTCCCCATACTAGGGCGTGCAGCTAGGATGATCAGCTCTCCGTTGTGCAAACCTCCGGTCATGGTATCGAAGTCCCGGAAGTGGGTCATGACACCCGAAGCGAGTTGTTCGCCTTGCATCCGAGAGTCGATGCGTTCGAGCGACTCCTTCAAGATCGCAGAGACCGTCTGAGCTTGATTCGAATTGCGGTCGTCTTGGATCTGGAAAATCTCTTGCTCGGCGCTTGCCAGCAAGTCCTTCGGTTCGATGGTTTGGTCGTAAGCATCCTGGAGAATTTTGGTAGATGCCTCGATCAACCTTCGGACAATCGCTTTGGATTGGACAATCTCAGCATAATAAACCGCATGGGCGGCGTTGGGGATGCTGTGGGCTAGATCCGCCAAATAAGGTGCACCGCCGATCAAGTCATACTGGTCGGAGGATTTGAGCTGATTGACAAGCAGCGCAATGTCAACTCGCTTCCCAGAGTCGTAGAGTCCCGACATGGCTTGGAATAGAATCCGATGGGCATCCTCGTAGAAATCGTCCCCCCGAAGGATGAGAGTCAGTTCATTGAGCGTGTCGGAATTCAGAAGCACACAACCCAGTACGGCCTTCTCGGCCATCAAATCATAAGGCGGTGAGCGATCGATCAGAGAGGAACCATCATCGGTGATTGGTTTGCGGCGTTTTTGTCCGGATTCGCTGCGATTGCGTCGATTCTCAATGCTCACGATGTGCCGCTCCGTCGGGTTTTTTGCCAGATTTGGAAACTGGCCAGATTCTACCCTACTTGCCCTGCAAGGAAACGCAAAGCGTAGATTTTGTGGTCTGGATCGACCGCGACACCATAGAGAGATAGATCATCCTACGGTGCACCGAAAGGATCGTCATTGGCTGGCTTAGCAGGAGTCGTTGCAGGTGCACCGAAAATATCGTCGGAATTCGCAGCAGGATTCGTCGGAGTTTTCGAAGGAGCATTTCCAGCAGCCGGCTTAGCTGAATCCGCAGACTTCTTCGGAGGGTTGAAAACCGTCGGTTGCAGCGAACCGGTTTCTCGCAAGCAACTGATGTGCCCATCCTTAGTCGCGATAAATAACCGGTCGGTCACGCTGTTTGGAATCACCATATCGACCATCGCCGAACTTGTCGCTTCGACTTGACCGTCCGAAACCCTTAGCTTGCTCAAGGAACCACGATCGTTTTGGATGTACAGGTGTTCTTTACCCACGCCGACAATTTGATCGACGTGACCTACATAACTCCCCCAAAGTTGCGTGCCGGTCTGCAGGTCTAAGGCAACGACGCGACCATCATCCGAGAGAATGAACGCATGCTTGTTGTCACATACTGGAGTATGGCTAGTGGGAATCGCCAAATTGACGCGCCAAAGATAAGACCCCGTCCTGGCTGTGGTTGCATGGATAACTGTCCCATACATGCTGGTAAACAGAAAGCCTTGGTTGGTCGCAATCGGCTTGCTGTCCAAGGGTTCGTCCAAATTGACTTTTGACCAAAGCTTGGGAACGTTTTCGTTGTGGACCAAATACATCGCGTTTCTCGAGGTCCAAGCCATAAAGTCGCGATCGGCAGAAATGGCCAAGCCTCTGCGATTCTCAGTACCTGCCCTCAGAATCACTGGGGCAATGACCGGATTCTCTACGTTGTAACCGACCAACCGACCTTCGGTCGACGGAACAATGATACGCTGATCAAGCGATGCCGCAGAGCCAGCAGGGGTAAAGGCCAAACGACCGGTATTGATCATATTGCCGTTCTGCAAGTCCATGGCATAAAACGCATTGCCATTGACCACAGTCACATAGTCATCGGAAATACCCGGTCCATACAAGGGCAAGTCGGCTCGGGGAACAGAGCTTTGCCAAAGCAGTTCGCCAGTTTCCCCATCGATTGCCGTGACCACACCGTTTTTTGCCAAGCCGACGACATACGTCAAAGGTTGACTGACCGTTTTATAAGTCGCTTTTTTTCCGAGCACCGCGTAGGTTTTGATGAGCTTCTCGGCCTGAGCTTGTGCCCCCTGGAGCCCAAGAATTGGAACGGGTCCAGACGACTTGCCCTCGAGGATCCGTTTGTCAAGCGTTTCGCGGTCGACACGACGCGCGTCGATCCTCTCAATGAGTCGGTTGCCCACAAAGACATCTACGTATTCGCGGCGATCGGTTGAATGTGGCCAAACGGATAAGCTCTCAGCACCTTGCGCTAAGCCTGCTCCGCCGATGCTGTTTTCCCACATGACCTCCAAGCCCAATGGAGCCACCGAGCGTTCGTTGATCTGGGCGTTCGCAACGGTTGGAGCAGTTACCAACAGCGAAATAAAGAACGCAAACATCACCCAGCAAACAGCATTGCGTCCCTGAGTGAAACCGCAGGTTCCTTGGCAAGGGGTTCGGATTAGGCTTTGGTTGGTCATGCTGGAACTCGCCCCGCTTCAAAACATAGATAGGATCAGCCCGTACATCGTACTTGGAAGATCAAAAAATGCGAGTTTTTTCGCTTGATCAGGAACTTACCTTGATCCCTGCGGCAATTATTCGGGAAATTCATGCGGTGCTAGTGGAAAGCCCAAAAAGCCCATGGGACGCAAATCCGGCTTGTATTAGCAGGGTTACTCTTCTTTAGCCCACAGGTGCTTTCCCGACAGGCTACGAACAAGTTATCCAGGCAAGCTGTCCAGGTGGAACCAACTTGCCATCATGACCAGCACATCCGGACTGGTTTGACAGGCCCTGACCCTCAAGCCCGCTTAATTGGCATTAAAGTTAGAAAAATCCAAACTTAACTCCGGAAAATTTGACGCCCGGACCAAGCGTGTTTACGATCTAAAGGTGGATTTTATAGATTTGGTCTTGGAGCTCGGTTAACGAGGTTGTTCATGGCACGCGATCGCAATTTGTATGTTTGGCAGGCTTACGTCGTCGTGATGTCGTTTGTTAGCCTTCTATCTATTGGTGCTTTGTGCTACGTCATCTTCCAGTCGGGCACCAATTACAAGACCGTCGAAGCGGCCCAAGCTCAAGCCAGAACAGCCGAGGACAATCTCCGAAAAGAACTCGATAAGACCGGAACGTTGAAGATTATTCTCGGAGACGAAGCTTCGGTCCAGGCCGATTATGAGAGAATCTCTCAGTCGTTCTCCGGCGACGCTCAGTTGGAGAAAATCCAGAAGAAGTACATTGCGGACATGGGACTATTGGGCCCTAACGAAAAGGATAAAAACTACCGTAAGCTGGTAGAGACACTCATGCAGACGGTCCGCGAAAGGAACCTGCAAGTCGACGTCCAAGCCAAGCGTGAAGAGGACTTGAAGGCCAAATACGACGCGACGATCAAGCAAGAAACGGAGGCTCGCGAAGCTGAACGAAAACGAGCCAACGAGCTTGCACAACAACTTGAACAGACCCAAGTCGCCTACGCTCAGAAAGAAAAGGAGCGACAAGACGAGATCACCAAGATTCAGCAAGAACGACAACAGCTTGCGCAACAAGCCGAAACCGAAAAGCGAACGTATCTTGCCGAAATTGACAAGCTGGTCAAAAAGAGCGATACGCTTGCCAAGCAAAACGAGATGCTAGGCAAGCAACTTGAAGAAATCAAAGGAGAGGATTTCCAATACGTACAAGGCAAGATCACCGAAGTTGTCGACGGAGGCCAAACGGTTTATCTGAACTTGGGACGAGCCGATGGACTTAGGCCTGGCGTTCGTTTCGCAGTCCTTGATGATGACACATCGAAAGTCGCTGATGTATCGCCCAAAGCCCGCATCGAAGTGGTTGAAGTCAATCAGCAAACCGACCACCTTTCGCGAGCTCGCGTCCTTCCAGATCGCAATCCAACGACGATCCTCCGAGGCGATCGGATCTACTCGCCAGCTTGGCAACCCGGCAGAAAAGTTTCCTTTGGTCTGGTTGGTAAATTGGACATCAACGGCGACGGACGCGACGACCGAGATACGGTCAAAGCCCTCATTGCCCAAAATGGTGGTGAAGTATCCGTCGACCTTCGTCCCGATGGACGGATGGAAGGCAACCTGAGCGTCAACACCCGCTGGCTTGTGATCGGCGAGGAATTCAAAGTCCTCGGCGGTACCCTCGATGCTGCCACGGAAGTCATGGGCAAACGACGCGCGGACCTCGAGCAGCAAGCCAAGTCGATGGGCGTCAGCAGAATCAATCTTGATAAGCTCATGGGGTATCTGCGAGGTTCCAACGATGAAGACATCGTGCCGTTGGGAAGTGCGACACGGGCCGATGACTTCAAACGACGCGACCCGCCTCCTCCTCCAAGCCGAGGTCGAGTATCAGGTCTTTTCCAATCCCCAGACGGGCAAGCAGCACCGAAGTAATGCTCGGTCGTTTGGTCGATGTTTCTACCGAAGACAAAGTCAAGCTGCATGGCTTTTTGTCTTCGGCCTCTCAAGGAACCTCTGCGGTCTGGATGATCGTTCACGGTGTGAACGGTAATTTCTACGGCAGCACACTCCTGAGAGATCTTGCCGCTGCATTGTCCGAATATGGGCATGATGCGCTCTTGGTAAATACTCGCGGACATGACCTTGCTACATTTGGTTCGTCGGACCAACCCCAGCGCATGGGCTCGATGTTCGAGACCATCGATGATGCGCAGTTGGACTTGGAAGCCTGGGTTCGATTTTGCAAAGACCTCGGTTATACCAACGTAGGCTGCATCGCCCACTCCCTCGGGGCAGTCAAGGTCACTTACGCATTGGCCAATCAAGCCACCGGAGGCTTAAGTCACTTGATTGCCCTTTCGCCACCCCGATTGAACACCGAGTTGCTACTAGGCGACCCGGTCAAACGCGAAGTCTTTGACCAGCATCTACAGGAGGCCAAACAGTGGTGCGACAAGGGGTTCGGGCACCACATCATGCGAGTTCGATTCCCGCTGGCTAACTTGCTCTCAGCAGCGACGTTTTTGGACAAGTACGGAAGCGGGGACAAATACGATTACTTTGCCTACTGGTCGAAGATCCAAACCCCAACGTACTGGGTTTTTGGCCAACAGGAAGTTCGGGAGGGATCGGTCAATTTTCGGGATGTCGACAAGTATTTGACTCAGGCCTTTGAAACACATCGAGCCCGGGCCCATGAACTTACAGTGATCGATCATGCCGACCACTCCTATAGAACTTGCCGAAGGGAACTAACAAGATCGATATCGACCTGGATTGATCGGTCAGTGGGCACCCCTTGAAAAGTGGCTACAATCCTTAGTCCTTCGACATTGTCGTCCACGCCCGATCCGCGATCCGATTCCTTTCTACCCACAGACCCACCATGACCCTCGCATCACCCGCTTGGCTTGCCAACCCACAAGACGTCTCACAAGCCCGGCAAAGACTCGACCAACACACGGTTGAAACTGTCCAATGGCACTTCCATGAGTCGACAGGTTCCCCGTTTTGGCTTGGAAAAAAATCGGAACTCAAATTTGATCCGCTCAAGGAAATCAAGGGTTTTGATGACCTGAAGAAATTCCCAATGTTCGAAGATGAATGGCTTCGCGGTGGTCCAGTCGAGCGATGGATTCCCAAAGGACTTGCCGGAAAACCCACTTATGTTTTCGAAACCGGCGGCACGACTGGGATTCCCAAGAGCCGCGTGGTGATCGACGATTTCCGAATCGATTATGAGCTTTTCAGCCACACTCTTCCCGACGAGTACTTCCCCAAAGGATCCAATTGGCTGATGCTCGGACCTTCGGGCCCCCGGCGGCTTCGACTGGCCGTCGAGCACCTGTGCCAATACCGAGGTGGAATTTGCTTTTGCATCGACCTTGACCCTCGATGGGTGATCAAACTCATCAAGAAAGGCTGGATGGAACATCTTGAAGAGTACAAGAAGCACTGCATCGACCAAGCGATCACGATTCTGACGGCCAACCACAACATCAAGTGCATGTTCGCAACTCCGAAATTGCTAGAAGCCCTCGCGATGGGCCTTGCAGAAAAAGGAACCACCATTCGCGAGTGCGGCATCACCGGTATTTTTTCCGGTGGTACTGAGTTCACACCGCAGTGGACCCGGTTTTGCGTCGAAGAACTTCTCGAAGGGTTACCCGATCAAAGTGGCGTGTACATGACACCTACTTATGGCAACACCCTCATGGGATTGGCTTGCTCGCGACCCATCACCGATCAAGACGAGTACACCATTGCTTACTATGCGCCTCAACCTCGCGCCGTGGTTGAAATCGTCGACTTTGACGACTCCAACAAGATGGTCGATTACGGCAAGACCGGTCGAGTCAAGCTCTATACGATGACCAAAGAGTTCTTTGTTCCTGGATTCCTCGAACGAGACGAAGGGGAACGCGAATTGCCTTACTCCAAGTACCCATGGGATGGTGTCTCGGGAGTTCGTCCTTTCCACGGATTTGCTTCCTCGACCACCGTCGGCGTCTACTAAGAAACCCGTACTCGAAAAAGACCAATCAAGATGCTCACCATTCAACCGCTCCGTTGGGGAAAACCTTACAACTCCCTAGACACCTTCGATGTGATTCACTTCGATACCGGTGAACCGATCGCCAAGATCGGACAAGTCACCGGAGGGATGGTTCAACTCGATATGCGGAAGGCCGATCAAGCCCGCAAAGCGCTTCGAAAATTCTCCTGCGAGGATTTGATCGAGAAGTGCAAGAAAGCGGCCCAGCTCTTTGAGCACGAACCCCTGCCCATCGGCGATGGTATCCAAACCGTCAGCGACTTTATCCACCAGCAGTCGGCAAGCACCGGACTCCCAGAGCACATGTGCCAAAGCAATATGAAAAAGAATTGCTTTGTCCTGAGCAACATGGGAAAGATCTTGGACTGCCTGACCCGAGGACTCCCACTTGGTGTCTACACCCAAGGTTACGGAGAAGAAGGACGCGGAGTGACCGTCAGCTACCAGTGCCAGTCTCCGGTACTAGGTGCGGTCCTACCTAACAACTCGCCGGGCGTTCACACACTCTGGCTACCTGCTGTTCCATTGCAAGTCGGCTTGGTGCTCAAACCAGGATCCCAAGAGCCTTGGACTCCCTACAGAATGATCTCTGCGTTTATCCAAGCAGGGATCCCAGCCGAAGCCTTCTGCATGTACCCAGGTGGTCACGACGTTGGATCGACCATCATGAGCAAATGCGAACGCAGCATGATCTTTGGCAGCGCCCAAACCGTGCAGCAGTACTCCGGCAACCCGAAGGTCCAAGCCCACGGACCAGGGTTCTCAAAGATCCTCTTGGGAGACGACTTGGTCGATCATTGGGAAGACTATCTGGATATGATGGTCGAAAGTGTCGCAAGCAATTCTGGAAGAGGTTGCATCAACTGCTCAGGCATTTGGGCTTCCAGACACACCAAGAAGATTGCAGAAGCCATCGCCGCCAAGATCGGACCCATCGAAGCTCTCGGGCCGACCGATCCGAAGGCCGAACTAGCAGCCTTCACCAACAAGCAGATGGCTACTGGAACTTGGTCGATGATCCAGCAGGATCTAGCAGAATCGGGAGTTATCGACATGACCGCCTCGTATGGCCCAAGGCTTATCGAGAAGGAGCGATGCGGCTACCTGCGACCGATGGTGATTCACGCAGACTCACCCACTCGCCAAGTGGCTTCCAAGGAGTACATGTTCCCGTTTGTATCGGTGGTTGAATGCCCACAAAAGGACATGATCAAGTCGATCGGCCAAACACTGATTGGAACCGCTTTGACCAAAGATCCAGTTTGGATCGATGAGCTAACCAACGCGGTGAACATCGATCGGCTGAACATCGGTGCGATCGCGACGAATCGATTGAACTGGCTCCAGCCACACGAAGGCAACTTGACTGAGTTCCTGTTCCGGAACCGAGCCTACCAAATCGCTTAGCGACTGACCAAGGCTTCTAAGACCCTTTGTCGTCGGACCTTGCGAACCAGTACCCTGATTCCTTGATGTTCGATCGTATCGCCACCGATGGGCAGATGCCCCAGTCGGGCCGAGACCCATGCATTGAGATTCGGGAACATTTCAGATCCTTCGAGTTCCAGACCGGTTATTTCTTTGAGGCGGATAAGCGAAATGCCGCCGCCGACAAGCCAGCCTTGGCCTGCCCGGACCGCATGGATCGGAAGCATATCGTACTCGTCTTGGATGTCCCCAAGGAGTTCCTCGACGATGTCTTCGAGGGTGATCATGCCGGAGATCTTGCCATCGGTGTCGATCACCAGCGCGATGTGGGTATGTTCGCGCAAGAGTCTTTCAAGAGCAACCGAGATTTGCAGCGATTGATCCAGTTTCGGGATCGAGCGCAGGATGCCGGCAATCGATGGTTCGCTAGGGTTGATCCTCATGACTGAAACAATGTCCTTGAAGGTCACATATCCGACGATCGTCTGCGGATCGCTTTTGTCTTTGGCGACTGGAAATCGCGTGTGCATATCCATGTGAGCAGCGATCAGGCACTCGCTCAGCGTGCTGTTTAGTGGCAAGACGTGGACTTGGGACGCCGGGAGAGCGATTTCCGAAAGACTACGGCTTGCAAGCCTTGCTGCCCCAAGAATGATGTTCTCTTCGCGTGAGCCGATCAAACTCGAAGTGCGAGCCAGACTTGCAATCGCTCGAAGCTCCTGCAATTCGATCGCTTCGTTCTTGGACTCATGCGATGCCTTTGGGCTCCATAGTCTTTCGCTAAAGTCCATTACCCCTGTTGCAGAGGATTCCAATAACCAGACCAGTGGCCAAGCCAACAAGGCAAACCCACGCATCCAAGGAGATAGGGTCAAGCAAACCCACTCTTTATTCCGCAATGCGAAGAGCTTGGGGACTAGTTCCCCGATCACGATGGTGGCAATGGTCAGAGGAGCGACAAAAACCGCGATGGCAACAACATCTGAAAAATGTTCGCTGAACCCGAATTCCTGCAAGACAGGGGATAATGATTCCGAGGCAGTTGCACCGCTCGTTGCACCAGCGATCAAGCCTACGACGGTGATTCCCAGTTGAACCACCGCGAGGCTCTTTTCGATGCTCTCCTTCATGGCGATGGCGGCTTGGGCACCAAATCGACCTTGATCTTTGAGCGTCTGGAGTCGAGCTTTGGTCACACTGGCCAAAGCGATTTCATAAGCCGCAAAGAGTGCGTTGACCAGCACCATCAGAACGACGATGATCCATTCGAGTCCGGCCACGTTTCCTCTGGCTCCTGAGTTTGGAGACTCACACGAGTTATTCGTCGGTCACGCAACCTTCGCTTGCGCTCTTTACGTTTTTAATATACTTGTAGAGAGTTCCGCGTGTGGCTTTTAGAGCTGGTGCGGTCCACTTTTGACGGCGATTGGCAATCTCTTGGTCACTGATATCCACGACGAGTCGATTGTTGTGAGCATCGATGGTGATCAGGTCATTATCTTGGACCAATCCCAAGGGTCCACCGACTTGAGCTTCCGGTGTGATATGTCCGACGATAAAGCCGTGGGATCCTCCTGAGAATCTTCCATCGGTCAGTAGGGCTACATCGGATCCGAGTCCGGCTCCCATAATGGCGGATGTGGGTGTCAGCATTTCGGGCATCCCGGGGCCACCTTTGGGCCCCTCGTAACGGATGATGATGACATCCCCTTTGCGGATCTTCTTTTGCTCGAGGGCTTCGAGCATCAATTCCTCGGAGTCAAAGCAACGGGCTGGACCCGAGAAGACCAAACCTTCTTTTCCGGTGATCTTGGCAACCGCCCCTTCGGGTGCAAGGTTTCCAAAAAGGATTTGAATATGCCCGGTCGATTTGATCGGATCCTTGATGCTTCGAACGATCGACTGACCTTCTTTGAGGCCTGGCAAAGCCTCTAAGTTCTCTTGGAGAGTTTTTCCGGTCACCGTGATGCAATCACCTCGCAGAAGTCCTTCGGCCAGCAAGTACTTCATCACCGCAGGGGTACCGCCGATCGAGTGCAGGTCTTCTTGAACGAACTTGCCCGATGGCTTCAGGTCTGCAAGGTAGGGAACTCGGTTGCTGGTATTTTGGAAATCTTGAAGCGTCAGCGGTACGTTGACGCTTCGCGCCATGGCCAACAAGTGAAGCACCGCGTTGGTGCTTCCTCCCAATGCCACGACGATCGTCATCGCGTTCTCGAAGGCTTCTCGGGTCATGATATCGCGGGGTTTAAGGTCTTTTTCGAGCAGGTTCAAGATGGCTGCAGCGGCCCGGTCGCATTCGTCCTTCTTGGCCGGATCTTCGGCTGGAATCGAAGCCGAATAGGGCAGAGCCATCCCGAGAGCTTCGATGGCTGAAGCCATGGTGTTGGCGGTGTACATACCGCCGCAAGCTCCTGCACCCGGGCACGAGTTGCGGACGATGTTTTCTCGGGTCTGATCGTCGATTTGGCCAGCGATGTACTGTCCATAGCACTGGAACGCTGAGACGATATCCAATGAATGACCGTTCCATTTACCGGCTCGAATCGTTCCTCCATAGATCATCAGGGCTGGACGGTTAAGTCTTCCCATGGCGATCAAACAGCCAGGCATATTTTTGTCGCAACCGGGAATGGCGATCAATCCGTCATACCATTGCCCTCCCATGATCGTTTCGATCGAGTCGGCGATCAAATCCCTTGACTGCAGGGAGTAGGACATGCCGTCGGTTCCCATGCTGATGCCATCGCTGACCCCTACGGTATTGAATCGCATGCCGACGAGCCCTTGGGCCTGAACCGATTTCTTGACGGCTCCACCAAGGTCCAACAAGTGCATATTGCAAGGGTTGCCTTCAAACCAAACACTCGCGATACCGACTTGCGCTTTGCTCATATCCTCGGGCTTAAGGCCAGTTGCATAGAGCATCGCTTGAGAGGCGCCTTGGCTTTTGGGTTGAGTGATTCGCGAGGAGTATTTGTTGATTTGGGAAGTCATCTTAGATAAAAAATCTTGTGGGGAAAAAACACTGGAAACTGCTAATGGACATTGTGAACGGAAATGCGTTTTATTCCTACTTCACTTTCCCAAGAATCACCCCAGGAGGTTATCCCAGCGGTTTTTTCAAAGTGTTGTTAGTGCAAGTCGCGATAGAACGTCAGCGCTCGGCGGTTCGAAACAAAGACCAGTTGCTCGAGGATTTCATCGCCCAAATGGGTCCATAGCCAAGAAGTAGCTTCGCCATCGACCAGCTCGATCGGTTTGTCTTCTACTTCGACCACATAAAATAGATCCAGGACCGGAAGGGTCACACCCCGATAAACGTAGGCATTGGGCTCGGATGTCAAGTACTTCAGCGATTTGACGGTCAATCCAATCTCCTCGAGGACTTCCCTTTTCAGGGCGATTTCAGCAGTCTCACCGTGATCGACGAATCCGCCTGGCATCCCCAACATGCCTTTGCCCGGATCGTTGGCTCGTCGAAGTAGCAAAACTTGGCCTTGGCTGTTGGTCACAATCGCTCCGACGGCAGAGACCGGACCGAAGAACGTCGCGTGCGCACAGCGGGTGCAGCGAAAGGGTCTAAGTGGCTCGAACGACTCCCGAGCATGTCCGCAAGCGGGGCAGTAACAATAGGTTAGCGCTAATTCCTTGCCCATCTTCCGTCGAGTCCTGGATTCAAATCATCAACCAACCGGTGCCATGGCTGGAGCTTTGCGTTTGGCTGCCTTAGGCAAACACAATACCGCTTCGATCAACAACGCTCCGAGCATGGCAACAACAAACCAACGCCAAATTTCCTGCACTAAACTGGAGGCCCGTTTGCCAGCCTCGATTTTTGCCCAAGGCAGATCGCCGAACATTCGCTCGAGGTTCTGCGAGTCGATACTGCGTAGCGAATCTTCTTGTGGGTCCCGGTGCAGTGCTACGAGATTCGAATCATTCCGATAAACGCCAGAGTGCATCGCGAATTCACTCGACAGGGCCGAATCGCTACCGAGGACCAATTTCGAAGTGGCATCGACCGATCGATGCTCGGTGCCAGCCGAAGCGTTCTTCGTGGTTCCAACGCGTTGGGCTCCAGCCGAGAGCATGCGCTGAATCGTGACATACAAAACCACACCATCTCCTGCTAGCGTCGAATCGCGATCCGCTGGGGTGGTGGCACACAAGGTGATCGGAGTGGGGTCCTGAGCAGACAGCGGTGCGGTCGCCAGAAACGCTTTGCCATCGGGCAAGGATGCCAATGCTTCGAACGTTCCATCGAGCTTGCACAACCTGCGGATTCCAAGTTGCCCAAGTGGCAATGGAGCACCGCTGAGAGTATTGGACAGCAGCTGCGAGTCGTTTTGCCACTGGGCGATACGGGCCAATCGATTTCTCTGAGCCTCGGCTGCAGTTTGGTTCTCGATCGGTGCGTTTTCTTGGCCCTCTTGAAGGGATTCCCAAGCTCCCCAGCGGACCCCAAAGGCTTCGGACCCATCGGCGTTCTCGGGTGGCAAAATCAACAGTTGCCCACCGGTAGAAACAAAACGATTCAGCGTTTCGAGGGCTTTTCCAGTGGGTAAGTTCTCTTGCCATACGATCATGGCCACATTGCCAAGATCGATCGATTCAAATTGATCTAGGACTGCCGATTCCACTTCGCACTCGACTGCCTGCTGCGGAGAGATACTTGCACACAACTCGATGGCTTGCACAAGCTCAGGTGTTTGGCTGACGATGACAGTTCGTCTCTTAGGCGATCTCTCGAACACAAAGTACTCGATGTCGTCGCTAGGATTGGTATCGGCTGGCAGACGGACCGAACCCCATCCCTGCGATGAAAAATCAGGGTTGCTGGGGACTCCTTTTTCAAGCGGGATTCGATAGTCGGCAAGCTGTGCGGTGTTGCCCTGAAACTCGACTTGGACAATCGATCGATTATCGCCGACGGTGATTTCGACCGGTACAGGTTCGCTGGGTGTATTGGCAGGAGAATCCGTACTTGCCTGAGCCGAAGAGTCAGTGCCACTTGAAAATTGCTTGTCGATCCGAAAACTGATCGATAACTCCGGTCCGTTGTCGGTTTCCACGCGATGCACGTCGGTGATCCTAAGGCTTCGGTTGCTGGTACTTGACTGAGAAAGATCCAGGATTGAGAAGCGGACTTGCTGAGCGATCGATCGAAAGCCGTCTTGGATGGCTTTCCATCTGCCGTCTTGGCTGCGCCAATCGCTATCTCGCATGTCTGAGCAGAGCCATACCATGGTGTTCCCCGAAGGGTTGTTCTTGGCGTACAGCAGCGCTTTTTCCAGCAGGCTTGGGATATCGCTCGTGGCGCTCCAGGCTTGTCTGGGTGTGGCTCGGAGCCATTGGGATACCGAGGCAAACTCTTCGGGTTTATCCGCAAGGGGATCGAGCTGAACGATGCGTTGGATCCCGAGTGTTTTGAAAGTTTCCCCCAGTTGATCGATCCCTTGCTGGAGCTTGGTGGCATTGGCCCCACTGGACGTCTCTTCCATGCTCGGTGAGCGATCCAAGATCACGATAGCTACGCGGTTTGCGTCACCACCTAACAGGGCCAGCAAACCGCTGGTCAGCGGTCTTGCGGTGAACATCACCAGCGCAAGCAACGCTAGGGTGCGCATGGCTAGGATCAGCCATTGACGTAGCTTGGTGTAACCGCTGGACATTTTGGTCGCTTCGAGCAAGAAGCGCATGGCAGCCCAGGGCACGGTTTGAAAGCGACGTTGATTGACCAGATGGATGATGATCGGGATGGCTGCCAGCGGCAGCGCCAGGAGCATCCAAGGTTGCAGAAAGTTCATCGGACCCCTCGCGCTCGGGTACGTCCAACGAGGAATCGCATCAAAGGATGCTCATACGATTCGCTGGTCTGCACACGGTGGTAATCAAGTCCGGTCTCAAGGACGATTTTCTGCATGGCAGCCAGGTAATTGTTGAGCGCTTTTTGATAACGATCGGCAATCTCGGTTGGTTCGACAAAGACCGATGTATTGCCCTCCATGTCGACAAAACGGACAGGCCTTCCAAAAGCGAACTCGATCTCTTGGGGATCGAGCAAGTGAAACGCTGCCACGTCATGCTTTCTGAATCGCAGATGCTCAAAACAGCGTTTGAGTTCGTCGGTAGCGACAAAAAAGTCCGAAACGATGACGATCAATGCTCGCTGGCGCAGGGTCTCTGCCAATTCATCCAAGATGGTCGGCAAGAGCGTTTCCCCTTGAGGTTTCGCCTTTTCGAGCGTGTCCAGAATCAGCTCCAAGTGCGCTGCAGAACGCTTGGCAGGGATGTTTTGAATGATCTTCTGGGCGACTGTTGTCAGCCCGACGGCATCACCTTGCTGAGCTGCCAAATAGCCAAGTGTCGCAGCGATTCGACGCGCATAATCGATTTTGGTCGGCATGCCTTTGGAAGCAAAACCCATCGATCCACTGGTGTCCAGGACGACGCAGAGCCTCAAGTTGGTGTCGGCTTCGAACTCTTTGACATAGTAGCGATCGGTTCGACCGAACGCTCGCCAATCGAGGCGTCGAATATCATCCCCTGGGACGTATTTGCGATATTCAGCAAACTCGACGCTGGATCCACGATGGGGCGAAGCGTGCTTGCCCGATACCGTACCTTGCATGGCAAAGCGAGGGTTCAGCGGGACTGCAGCCAATCGCGAGATGACTTTTGGGTCTATGAATGAACGGGTGACGTTGAGCATAAAGCTATCGGGTTTCGTCGATGAGTCGAGCCACGATCTGCTTGGCCGATACCCCTTCGGCCTGGGCCGCAAAGGTAGTGATCAAACGGTGGACAAGGACCGGACGAGCTACGTACTGAACATCCTCCAATCGAACCATATAGCTGCCTTGCAAAGCAGCCCGACTTTTGGCACCGAGGATCAAGTTCTGGACGGCACGGGGTCCAGCTCCCCAACTGACAAAAGGCTTGATCCATTCCGGGGCAGATTCGCTCTGAGGTCGTGTCTTGCGCACTAGCTTAGCAGCGTATTCATAAATATGATCGGCCACGGGGATTCGACGCACAAGCTTTTGGTAGTGCATGATCTCCTCGCCACTTAATACCCCATCGAGTTTCACCAGATCGTCGCCAGTGGTCGTTCGAGCGATCTGTATCTCCTCTTCTTCGTTGGGATAATCCAACTCGATCAGGAACATGAAGCGATCGAGCTGGGCTTCGGGAAGCGGATATGTTCCTTCCTGCTCGACCGGGTTTTGAGTTGCTAAAACCATAAAGGGGGACGACAAATCGTAAGTCTTGCCCAGCACAGTGACCCGTTGCTCTTGCATCGCCTCAAGCAGTGCCGCTTGGGTTTTCGGTGGTGCACGGTTGATCTCGTCGGCCAGAATGATGTTTTCAAAGATCGGCCCAGGGATGAATTGAAACTCGCGACGTCCCTCGGATGTTTCCTGCAAGATATCCGTTCCGGTGATGTCCATGGGCATCAAGTCCGGAGTGAACTGGATACGATTAAAGCCCAGGGACATCGTCTCAGCAACTTTGCTTACCAGAAGCGTCTTGGCCAAACCTGGGACACCCATCAGCAGGGCGTGTCGACGGGCAAACAAACAGATCGCAAGTTGTTCGATCACCTCACGCTGGCCGACGATGACCTTGGCAAGCTCATTGCAAAAACGATCATAGGAGGCTCTTAATTGGTCGATCGCTCGGACTTCTTGATCCGTCAATTGCGCGATGGGATTGGCCTCAGAGGCTAGGTTGGATCTCGAATCGATTTGGCTCATGGAGATGCAGTCGTTGAAAAAGTTGGGCTTGCCATGGAAATCATGGACGAATCCTCATTGTAATTGAATTCACCTTGGGAGCATCCGGAATTGCACTTCCGGACTGATATTTCTGAGGTCTAAACCCGGGCTGCAGCCCGGTAAATCGCAAGAAAGTCGTCTGCGGTGGCTGGCCTTGGATTGAATGCACCTGTCCACTGTTTGGCGGCCATCTGCGCCATCGATTCGAGCAGATCTTCGGTGGCGCATGGACTCGGTCGCTCGGAACCTTCAACATTCGCAAATTTCGATTTCCATGAGTCCAGCTCTACCAGCGACGTGGCCATCGATGAGAGACGTAGCCAATGGGTAAAGCGATCGGCAAGGATGTCGCTGGGGTTCCTGCGATCCGACGCTGAGACTTCGGCCAGCAAATGGACCAATTCGCCGTAACGGTTCTGAACGCTCTGAGCGTTAAAACGGATCACGTGAGGCATCATCATCCCGACGGCTTGGCCGTGCGGAACGTCAAGGAAAGCCGTCAGGGGATTGGCAAGTGCATGGGCCGCCCCAAGCATAGAAGCCTCAATGGCCATCCCCGCAAAAGCGGCTCCCAGCTGCATTTGCTGCCTTGCTAGCAGATCCGACGGTTCCTCGATCACTCGAGGAAAGCCCCGCGATAACAGCATCCAAGCCTCTCGAGCATAGCAGTCGCTGATGGCATTTCGCTTGGTCGTTACAAAGGACTCCAAGGCATGTGTCAATGCATCGATCCCAGTCAACGCAGTGACCCTCGCAGGTTGCGTGCACGTTAGGACAGGATCTAGGATGGCGATCGCCGGAGCAGCCTTGGGATCCCCACAGGCCATCTTCACATGGGTATGAGCATCGCTGATCAAAGCAAACGACTGCGTCTCACTGCCAGTGCCCGCCGTCGTTGGCACGGCGATCATGGGAAGCATCGGCGCAGTGGCTTTGCCCACTCCCCAATAGTCTGACATCTGACCTCCACAGGAATAAAGAAAATTGATTCCCTTGGCGCAGTCCATGCTGGATCCTCCTCCCAAACCGACCATAAGATCGGGGCGAAAATCCCTAGCCACCTCCAAGCCGGCCTGGACATGCAACGTGTTTGGGTTCTCGGCCAATTGATGGAAACCCAACACCTCCAAACCGCAATGGGATATCCTCTGCGCTCCGAGTGCATAAATACCCGCATCGACTAAGCCAGGATCGCTGACGATCAGGACTCGCTGGGCTTGGAGTTGTTTGGCTAATGTCCCGAGCTGCTCGATGGCGTGCTCTCCTGCGACCAGACGAGTGCGGAGTTGGTAGTCGATCATGAAGTGTCGGTCGGTAGGAGTGATCGTGCGGAGTGATCGTGCGGAGATCTTGAGGATAGGCTGCGCGGCGGGCAAACGCGATGGGTATTTTTGCGTAACCGGAACAGATTAACAAATCCCACGTTTTTCGTTGCAAACGGACGTTTATAAAGGCTCTTTGGGGTGAATATTACCATCGGAAAACTCCGAACAATTGATCTTAGCGGAGTGTTCATGGATGAACCGGTTCGCTTTCTACCGCAGGGCAGAGAGCCGGGGAGTCGGCGGCATGGGCATCCGGTCAATTGCATTGGTCCGTCAGTGTTGAAGGCCCAGATAAAACTGCTATTGCGTCGCCGAGTTTTGTTCAGGAGAGGAGTTCCAGAACTATGAAGATCAACCGTCTTGCGCTAAGTGCAATGATTGCCAGCGCTTGCATCTCGGGATCGGCCTTCGGTCAAACTAACCGAAACGCCGCTCCCCGTTACGCACCTGCCTCGTACAGCTACTACGACGAGGCTTCACCCACCGCAGCCAAAACTGCAGCAACAAGCAAGGTTGTCCAAGCGTCAGCGACCTGTGACAACGGCAAGGCATGCGACAACACCGCCGCATGCGATTCGGGCAACGCCGGGGCTTGCGATTCCGCAGGTGGCTTGTGCTCAGGATTAGGCGGAGCTTTGGGCGGACGCCTTGGAAGCGGACTCGGCAGCGGATGCGACACCGGTAGCGGTGCTGCTGGAGGCTGCGATTCCATGTGCGGTTCCAGCGGCCTGTTCGGTATGGGAATCCTCGGAACGGGTCGCTCACTGACCGATCCTTGGAAACTCTTCAGCCAACCGATCGCTGGTTTTAACGTCGGTGGATGGACAAGCGTTGGTTACCATGCCTACGCGAACCCATTCAGCTTCAACACCTATCCAAAACGCTTGCAACTGGGTCAGCAGTGGTTCTATGCTGAGAAGGTCGCAGATGGCAGCAACGGTTTAGGCCTCGGTGGTCGCGTCGATTACCTCTACGGTACCGACGCTCCAGATACCCAATCTTTCGGTATCGCCAACAACCATTGGGACAATGGTTGGGACAACGGTGCCCAATATGGTCATGCCCTACCTCAGGCTTATGCAGAAGTCGCCTACGGAGACATGAGCGTCAAGCTCGGTCACTTCTTCACGATCGTTGGCAACGAAGTAGTCGCCGCAACCGGTAACTTCTTCTACAGCCGACAATTCACCTTCTACAACGCCGAGCCATTCACCCACACCGGTGCTCTGACGACCTACAAAGTCAGCGATGACACCCAGCTTTTCAACGGCTATGTCATGGGCTGGGACTCTGGTTTCGAAGACAACGGCGATGCGTACATCGGCGGTGTGAAGACCAAAGTCAACGACCGTTGGACGTTCCTGTGGAATTCGGTTTTGGGTCGATTCGGTGAAGCCAAATCGTTCAACGCCGGCGAGCGTGGCGGTATTCAAAACGTCATGCTGATCGGAAGCTTGACCGACAAGCTGACCTACATCAGCCAAACCGATTATCTGTACACCCAGAACGCTTCGGGCATCACCGCTCGGAACTCGTTTGGCAACATCAATTACCTGATTTACCAACTCAACGATCGCTGGGCTCTGGGCCAACGATTTGAATGGTTCAACTTCAGTGGCTCAGGCTTCGGTGGTGCACAGAACGACGACCTGTACAACTACACCGCCGGTGTGAACTACCGAGCTCACGCGAACCTCTTGTTCCGACCCGAAGTTCGCTGGGTTTGGGACAAGAATCGCTACGGCTTCAACGAAGACAACGCAGGTAGCCAAGCCGCTCTCGGTGGCGACGTAGTCTTCACGTTCTAACCCGCCTCGAGAAGAGACGTTGAAAAAGACCCAGATGCAAAACACCTCGCCATTTAGGCGAGGTGTTTTCTTTTTCTATCCTCCAATAACCAACCTTGTGCCACCAGCAACGAACTGGGGCTCGCTGCGATTTCCCCAGTCGATACGAAAATCTTGTGGAGCCCAAGCGATCCAAAGACCGAACTTAAAGCAAGGACTTTAACGACTGTGCGGATTGAAACGCTCCCGAACGAAAGATCGTCCCGATGAAAACCAAACGGAACTCCAAACTCCAATCGAGTTTATTTGCTAGCATTTTTGTAGCCGCTGCATGGGTCGGGCTATCAAGCTCGATGCCGGTTTGTCTGGCCGGTGAACCCCACCAGTGGTTTGCAGGCACCTACTTGGATCCTGCAATTCAACGTCCGGACTTCTTTCCGCACACCTTCACTCGCAGCATTCCTGAGTACCGGCAAGTCTACAATCGGCCACGAAATCTCACCGGTTGGATCGCTTACAAAATCGAACCCTCGAGCCAGGAAGCCATGGCATGGCAAACCAACCATTGCAACGGCAATTACAAAAACAACGCCGGTCCCTACATACCGATGTATTGCTATCCCAAACCTTGGGAGTCGCTCAACACCCGTGGTCGCCCAGGCTCTCAAGCTAGCGTTCAGTCAAACCGCATCCAAGACGTTCGGATCGATTCCGAACCGCTGGAATCCATACCCGGCACCAAGCTCAAGCCGGTACCAGAAGCGACAAAGGATTTTCCCTTTGGCCTGCAGTCCGATGGCTTGAAGCCAAAAAGCCCCCTTGGGGTCGAAGTACCACCCCCGGCCGCAGCGCTGAAATAGCACCTGCTAAAAACTTTTTATCAGTTTTACCCTTTGCATGCTAAAACCGCTGTTCGCTTAGGGAACTTCACTCGCAACAATACAATCAGTACGTTCTGATCAGATCCTGAGGTCTGACCCATTCAGAACGCCTGAAAGAGTGCTTAGGAGCCAGTTGCGATGCAAAGTATCACGTTGGAAACAATGGTCCGTGGAAGTCATCGGCTTTGGTTTGCTGGATGCGTAGCGTTGGCAACCACAACGCTCTCATTCCATGGATACGCACAAGCCCCTGCTCAGGAGCCAGCGTCTGAGCCACCGGTCGTGATCGAGCCGGCTGAAGAACTGCCTGTTCCAGGTGCGGATGCCAAAGCTGCCCTCAAGCAAGCTCCAAGTCGGTCGAAGCCACCGATCGTGATCACTCCTCGCAACCCGGCAGCCCCTAACGCCACTCCAGCCCCCAAAGCTTCTGCAGAAGTCTTCGAGGACAGTCTCTTGAGTGAAGGAGAGGTCGCCAAAGGTGCGCAAAACAGCCAAGGTGGTGGTGGCTACCTTGGCCTGATCGTCGAGCCGGTTCAAGGAGGTGGATTTGGCTTGGCCGTGGTTGATGTCACCAACCAATCGCCAGCTTGGAAGGCCGGGTTTCGAGTCGGCGATCGTATTGTCGGAGTGGGAGGCCAAGCCGTAACGACACTTGATCAATTCGGTGAGCAACTCGAGCGCTATGCCGCTGGAAGTCCCGTCAAGTTTCTTGTGCAGCGCCGTGGCAGGAGCACCAACCTCACGGCAGTCCTTCAAGATCGCACCTTAGCCGGACAGCTTCAAGGCATGCAACCAGGCACTGCCCTTCCCCTTCAACCACCCAAGACTCCCTACCAACCGATCCTTCCGAACTTGACCGACTCTGCAAATATTCGCTCAAGCGGACCCAACCTTAGGGACCCAACCAGTGGCGTGATGCTTGGGGTTTCGGTCAGCGACTTGTCGGAAACGTTTCGCAGGCAGTTCGGGATCCCACTGTATCGCGGAGCGGCTGTTTCGAATGTAACTCCTGGTACCACCGCAGAACTTGCTGGCTTACAACCCGGTGACTGCATCTCGGAGATCAACGGTGCAATGATCCTTCGAGCCGAAGATGTCCTTGCAGCGGTCCAACAAATCCCAGTCGGCGAATCGATCACCATCGGTTATTACCGGGGCAAGCAAAAGCAAGTGGTCGAAGTTCCCTTGCTGACCGAAAGCATGATCGCTGGCCAACCTCAGCAGGCCATTGGAGCAAGCGGCAACCCTGAACCCATCACTCCCGAGTATGTTCAGTCGTTGCGAGAAGAGATCCGAAGGCTCGAAGCCCAACTGGCCCGCATGCAGGCCCGCCTTGATCAACTCGAAGGAAACCGACCTTAACGCCTAAACCGCCTAAACCTACCTGCGGATGCAATGGGGCAAGAATCGACTCGTATTGTGCGTGATGGCTTGGATGTCCTCTCGTATCCCCAGCCCACATGCCCGGTCTCCTAAGATCCAGCTTCCAAGCACCGCGTAGCCGGCATCGCAGTGATACAACCGATGGTACGCTTGGTAGACGCATGGTTGATTCCAGTAAGGGCCTTCGGTCGCCATCTGCGCATGCTGCTCCTGAGTGACGATCTGGATATTGCTACCTTCTCTTGCCAAAATCGGCTTGCGCACATAATCGCCCGCAAGTGGCTCAAACGAGGCTTCGAGCAAGTACTTGTTATCAGGAAATAGCTCCCAAAGGATCGGCAAGATCGTCTTGTTCGAAAGGAGCATCTTCCAAGGTGGCTCTAACCAAACCGTTTTCGAGGATAGCAAATACCTTGCAAAAGACTCTTGAAGCATCCACTCCCAAGGATAGAGCTTAAACAGATACTCGATCGGTTCTTGCCGTGCATCGACAAAGGTCTTGCGTTCCTGATCGTACCCAATTTCGGACATGTTCAGATAGTGGGTATCGATGCCCGCCTGCGAAGCGGTATCGCGCATGTAAGTCACATTGCCGAAATCCTCCTGGTGATCGTCGGTGGCGGCAAAATGTACTCGCTCCCAGCCTTGTTGCCGAAGGTACTTCCATGCCTCGATGAGCTGTTCGTGTAGACTGTTGAACTGATCGTAGGTCGCGATCGCGCTTCCTTTGGCCTGCAACGATTCGAGCCAATGCCACTGAACCACCGCGGCTTCGAAAAGCGAGGTCGGTGTGTCGGCGTTGTACTCGAGCATTTTCGGAGGGCCGTTGCCATCCCAAGCTAAATCGAATCGACCAAAGAGAGTCGGTTGGTCAGCTTCCCAACTATCGCGGATCCAATAATGGAACTGCGAAGGGATACCAAAGTCTTCCAATCGGTCTTCTTCTATCACATACTCGACAGCTTCGATGCACATCGCATGAAGCACATTGGTCGCTTGCTCGATGACTCGGATGTCCTCGTAGGAAAACTCGAACCATCCGGATTCATCCCAATACAATTCGTCGTCGATGGTGTGGTAGGTAAACCCGATCTGCTCGACTTCGTGCTGCCAGTTTGGTCGAGGACTACCAAAAATTCTTTTCATGGAATGTCGATTGGACAGTTGGCCAAATGCCGATCGCTTAGCAATCAAGCCTTGGGAACCATCCAGTTTAGCCATCAAGTTTAGGAAGAGGACGAAAACGAAGTGCCGGTGCGGCCAAAGCCGCCGCTGGTGACACTGCTAGGGGCTCCAGCGGTGCCAGGTCTTGAAGTCATCGTACCGCTCGAAGGCACTGGTGCAGACTGAACACCCGCATTGCCGCCGTAGGATCGGCCGCCTGAACCCCAAAACCAAATCCACGGAAAGTAGCTGCCGGTCCTTGCCACATGCGTGCGTTGTCCCTTGACGGGTTCTTCACAGAATTCGGTCTTTGGAGGCTCCCCAGGCTTTGCGGGCCCGCTGCACTTGGAAGGTTGTGCCACGTTGGGCTTCTTGGCCGCTTCGCAACCAAATGCGGCAACAGCCGGCAACATGAGAGTCAATAAAACTTGAGTGCTACGTTTCATGATGGCCTCAAAAAGTACCGAAGCGATTCGACCTGCAACCGCTTCATTAGAACCCAATGCATTTCTTTCAGGCAAGACAACTAGCCCAACAGGGCGCTAAATCGCCGTTTTTTCCCACAAAACCCCCGACTGCTGGGCTTTCGAGTGCGATGAAGCTTGCGAGGAATCTATAGATCGACGCTGAAAACCGAGACCGATTTGACGATCGAATAGTCGTCAGGAAACGTATGGAAGGCTTGGACAAGCAGCTGTTTTTCGCGGGCTTCTAAATGAACGAAGCTGATCGCTCCAAAGGGCATCCGACCGCTGGAGTCAAAGGCATGGAGCAAATGGTCTTGGGATGTGCACGTGTTGAGTTGATTCTGAAGCATCCAGAACACCTCTGCAGAGACTTGTTCAAGCTCCAATTCGGAACGATACCTTAGGCCTCGCTTCCCTTGGGTCTCTTCGACGTATCGACCTTGCAAGAGGGTCGACAAAAGTTTCCTTTGTCGCGGCAGTGATTGCTGACGTGACCCTACGATCTCGGTGAGCGTCGCACCTCGAGTGCCCGTGAATCCAACCACATGGCCATCACAAGTAATATCGATCCGAGCCCGGTAGTTGGACCTTTGGATCGTTCGCGTCTTGTGCGTTATGAATAGCTCCGGATGGACGGATCTTCCGAAAACGCTCAAGACATGTTCAGCAACGGTTGGTCGAATCGAAAGCACGGGTCAGATCGTTTGTCTCTGAAGAGTTCGGTGATACAAATCCAGACGAGGACTCGATTATAACGATTGCAACGACTGGCAAACTAGTCCAATCCTACCTCATTGGAAAGTCTCTCATAATTGTTCGAAATCCCCAAACCCGGTGTTGACAAAGGACAAACCTGACCCACTCTACCTTGGGTCGACTCATCGGGCCGAGTCGATAAACACGCGTTTGAGGATCCTGCTGATTATGCATATTGTGATGGCATCTTCCGAAGCGATTCCGTTTGCCAAAACCGGAGGGCTTGCCGATGTCGTGGGTACTTTACCAATCGAACTTTGCCACTTAGGACACGCCTGCTCGGTCTTCCTACCTGCCTACAAGTCCGCCAAGCAGTATTGGTCAGAAAGGCCAGAAGTAAAGGTCCATCAAGCGGTCGCTTCGCTGGTCGTGGATCTTGCGGGCTATCCGGTTCATGCCTGGATCCACCGTGTCAACTTGCCAGGATCCCGAGTCGATTATTACTTGGTCGATCAACCGATGTTTTATGATCGCGATGGTATCTATGGGGATTCGCATGGGGCCTTTGGTGATAACTGCGCTCGATACTGCTTCTTTTCCAGAGCGGTCGCACAAGCCATCGAGAGGCTTGCGATTCCTCTCGACATCATTCACTGCCATGATTGGCCAACAGGTCTCATCCCAGCTTACCATCGGACTCAAACCGATCATCACTCCTGGTACCGCCGCAGCGCTTCGGTAATGACCATCCACAACATGGCTTACCAAGGCAGATTTTGGGGGCCGGATATGATATTGACCGGCATGGATCAAGGATACTTTCATTGGGAATCGATGGAATACTACGGTGATTTGAACTTGCTCAAAACCGGGATCGCGTTTGCCGATGCATTGACGACAGTAAGCCCCACGTACGCCAAAGAAATCCAATCGCATCCACAAGGCTACGGACTCGAAGGATTGCTCAGCGCTCGGCGAGATAGGCTCTTTGGAATCGTCAATGGAATCGATACCTCGGTCTGGAACCCTCAAACCGATTCGAATCTTTCATTTCATTACAGCCTCGAGAATTGGGCTCAAGGCAAAGCCGCCTGCAAACGCTCCTTGCAAGAGTCACTTGGTCTGCCGGTCCGTCCCGATGTGCCCCTCATAGGCATCGTCGGACGTCTAGCCGAACAAAAAGGCTGGGATCTGATCCTTCAACTCATGCGATGGTGGATCGATCACAGGGATGTCCAATGGGTTATCTTGGGCAGTGGTGAGCAGCGATTTGCCGACGCTTTATTTCAACTTGCCCAGCAAAGACCCGACCGAGTATCGCTGCAAACCACCTTTTCCGATCCGCTTGCGCATCGGATCGAAGCCGGTGCGGATCTATTCCTGATGCCAAGCCTCTACGAGCCATGCGGTTTAAACCAACTTTACAGCCTGCGCTATGGTGCAGTTCCCGTCGTTCGCTCCACCGGAGGACTCGCCGACACGGTCTGCGATGCAACCCCAGAGAATATCGAACAAGGGATAGCTACCGGATTTGTGTTCGATGATTACACACCCGAAGCCTTGGCCCAAGCCACCATCAGGGCCTTGGAAATCTACTCCCAATCGCCGCAGCTTTGGAGTAAAATCGTGGCCGCTGGGATGAGCCAAGATTGGTCTTGGTCCAAAAGCACCAAAGACATGCTCGATGTTTACGAACAAGCTCGCCAGTTCGCCAAAAACGATCAACGGCTCGATTCGTAATGCTCGGTCGGCGAGTCGAAGCGTCCCTCTTCCGCTTCCATCGCAAATCCATCGACGCAGGATTAGTCTCTCGACGGCCCCAAAGAACCGAATCACCAAACCAAAAGAGGTGGATGGCTATGAACGAAATGCGGTACGATTGGCTCGGGGACCGTTGGGTAATCTTTGCTCCAAACCGTTTGCTTCGACCCGACAACTTTCGTAACCCTCGCAACTGCCAAGCCTCCGTCGCAACAGTCGCCGACTCCCAATCCAAACAATGCCCCTTTTGTCTGGGCTCCGAAGACCAAACCCCCGAAGCCACCTTGGTCCTCAAGACGCACCCTCAAGCACCTTGGTCGGTACGCGTTGTCCCGAACAAGTTTCCTGCGATCCAGAACCATGTCCCTTTGGAGTCATTCGATGCCTTGGAACCTCAGCAATGCTCCAAGGACGAACTGTTCCTGAGAAAACAAACCCGAGGGGGCCACGAAGTGATCATCGAAGCACCCTCGCATGTCCAAAGCATCACGCAACTCCAGACCGAACATGCCGCGCTGATCTTCGAAGCCTACCAACAAAGACTTCGGTACTGGCGCAGCGTGCAGGCGATGCGTTATGCCGTCGTCTTCAAGAACAACGGAGCCGATGCCGGGGCTTCGCTGGTCCATGCCCACAGCCAACTGATCTGCACCGATTTCCTACCAAGCGATGTTCTGAAAACGCAAAACCGTTCTCAAGAGTACTATCAATCCCACCGCAGATGCTATGCTTGCGATGTGATCGAGCAAGAGCTTAAACTTGCCCAACGCATCGTCGCTCAAACCGATTCTTTTGTCGCCCTGTGTCCGTTTGCCTCAAGACTCCCCTACAGCGTTTCAATTCTCCCCAAAACGCATCAGTCGGCGTTCGAGGAATGCACCCCAAGCCAATTGGCGGAATTGGCCCGATTGGTCCAACACACCTTAAGAGCCATCGAAACCGAGCATCCCCAAGCCGCCTACAACTATGTTCTGCAAACAGCCCCTTTGGATTCCCATGATCCTGCGGCATTCCACTGGCGACTGAAGGTCCTACCGCGACTGATCAAAGTCGCAGGATTCGAGTGGAGCTCCGATTGCTACATCAATACAGTGCTCCCCGAAGACGCCGCCATGGCCCTGTCTGGCCACATGCAGGCCAATAGCATGACCCAGGCTGGTTTGAGATCTTCCGAAACTCCTATCGCAACAGCCCAGTCGACTGCTGCAAGCTGATCCTGGTGGCAAGCGGTGATGTGGCCTTCTTGGCGAATTCTCTTTAGGGGTGTATAAAAGACGGCCTTATCGACCAATTTCCCCGAATCAGACAGCTTGTCGGAAAGGCCACGCGATGGCGGAATCCAAGAAAAAACCGGATACGGCTTCCAAAATTGAGAACGTCTTCGACCTCGATCTCGTGCGCCGTTTGGTCGAACTGATGAAAGAACATAACCTGGGCGAAGTCGATCTTCAGCAGGACGACCAGAGAATTCGACTCTGCGGAACTTCCCACGCTCATGCTGCACCCGCTGCCGCTTATCTTCCTCCTGCTGCCTCGGCTGCGATGCCTGCGATGCCCGCACCCACGGCCGCACCAAGCCCTGGAGCCGATTCCGATGGCCCTCATATCGTCATCATCAAGTCCCCGATGGTAGGCACCTTCTACTCCAAACCCAATCCAACGTCGAAAGACTTTGTCGAAGTCGGCTCGAATGTTCAGAACGATACGGTCGTTTGCATCATCGAAGCCATGAAAGTCTTCAATGAAATCCCCGCCGAAATGCGCGGCAAGGTCGTTCAAGTCCTCGCCCGCAACGAAGAAGCTGTCGACGTGGGCAAGCCACTCTTTAAGATCGATACCCGAGGCTAAGGCTCTGTATGTTTAGTCGCGTTCTTGTCGCCAACCGTGGCGAAATCGCCCTGCGGGTCATCCGCGCTTGCAAGGAACTTGGTATCGAAACCGTCGCTATCTTCAGCGAAGCCGACCGCGGTTCCCAATACCTCGAACTTGCCGACCAAGCCTTTTGCGTCGGCTCGGCAAAATCCATGGATAGCTACCTGCGCATCGATCGTGTCATCGCTGCAGCCGAACTAGGCAAAGCCGAAGCGATCCACCCTGGCTACGGATTCCTCGCCGAAAATGCACACTTCAACGAAGTGTGCCGAAGCTGCAACTTTGAATTTATCGGCCCAAGTCCCGACGCGATGGAGAAACTCGGCGATAAAAACACCGCGCGCGAAATGGCCATCGCCGCAGGTGTCCCCGTCGTACCAGGGAGCGATGGACTGATCGAAAGCCAAGAAGACGCCATCAACGCCGCTCGCAAAATCGGCTTTCCAGTGCTGATCAAAGCCACTGCAGGTGGCGGAGGCAAAGGAATGCGAGTCGCACTCGACGAAGCCTCCTTGCAAAACGCAGTTGCTCAAGCCCAAACCGAGGCCAAAGCAGCCTTCGGAAATCCCGGCGTCTACCTCGAACGCTACATCGATCGGCCCAGACACGTCGAAGTCCAAATCATCGCCGATCAACACGGCAACGTCGTTCACCTGCATGAACGCGATTGCTCGGTCCAACGCCGACACCAAAAACTCATCGAAGAAAGCCCTTCACCCCGGCTACCTGAATCGACCAGAAAAGCCATGTGCGATGCCGCCGTTCGCATGGTCAAACAAGCCAACTACTACAACGCTGCCACCGTTGAATTCATCGTCGACCAACAAGACAATTTCTACTTCATCGAAGTCAACGCTCGGATCCAAGTCGAACATCCCGTCAGTGAAATGGTCTCAGGTATCGACCTGATCAAAACGCAAATCCTCGTCGCATCGGGTCAAAAACTCCCGTTCAAGCAAAGCGATATCAAGCCGCGCGGGGCAGCCATCGAATGCCGTATCAATGCCGAAGACCCCGATAAGAACTTCCAACCCTGTCCAGGCAAAATCCAATCGATGTACCTGCCAGGAGGCTTCGGCGTCCGCGTCGACTCCCATGCCCACAGCGGCTACAGCGTTCCGCCTCACTACGATTCGATGATCGCCAAAATCATCGTCCATCGCCAAACGCGCGAAGAAGCCATCGCTACCATGCAAAGGGCCTTGAGCGAATTGCGAATCAGTGGGATCAAAACCACCGCGAGCTTCCATAAAACCGTCCTGGCTCAACCGGAATTCGTGCAAGGCACCGTCGATACCAAGTGGGTCGAGAGAGTTTTGCTCCCTAGGCTTCAAAACAAGTAGCCCCGTGGATGACTAGCCCCACTGGCGACCTGTTCCTAGGCGCAGCAGTCGCCCTGATCGCTTGGCTCTACTCAAGCGTTGGACACGCGGGGGCTTCGGGATACATCGCCCTAATGACCCTAGCAGGTTTTGCTCCCGAGCGCATCAAACCCTTGGCACTGCTGCTGAACATCTTGGTCGCCTCCATCGCTTCGATTCAGTTTTATCGAGCTGGCCACTTCTCGTGGAAACTCTTTTGGCCGATCGCACTTCTGGCCTCCCCCATGGCGTTTCTAGGTGGGTATTGGTCCTTGCCGCTGGACTGGTTCAAAGCCCTCTTGGGTTTGGTGCTGGCCGGATCGGCGCTTTGGTTGCTCTTTCCCATCCGAGTCGACGAGCCGACCGCCCAACCCACAAAGCCCTTAGCGATTGCTGCTGGAGCCGGGCTGGGACTCCTAAGCGGTCTAACTGGGACCGGGGGTGGAATCTACCTCTCGCCACTTTTGTTATGGATGGGCTGGGCCAAGACCAAGACGGCTTCGGCGGTCTCGGCGGTATTCATCTTGGTCAATTCGGTCTCTGGACTTGCGGGGCTAGCCAGCTCGGGTCGCAGCATGCCTGCAGGATGGCACTGGCTAGCGATCTTTGTCATCATCGGTGGCAGCATCGGCGCGACGCTTGGCAGTTTCAAGCTACCGGTTCGCTGGGCAAGAATCCTCTTGTCGATCGTCATGTGCATCGCGGCTGCAAAACTATTGGCCTGGTAATGTTAGGTCTTGATTGATAGATTCGCCCGCGCTGAGGACATAAGCGATAGGGTTCTTCAGGAATAATTGTGGGTGAAACGTAAGTTCGTGCATCGCTTTGGTGTTTTGCCTCCCTAGAAAGTGGAATCACCTCTGATTAGGCTAACATAACCTGTTTCCTGGAGGATTCCGATGACCAAAACACGTAGAAAATTCACTGCTGAGCAGAAGGCCGCCATCGTTCG
>Ga0172376_10000132_pt1 | contig 87364 bp, 62 predicted proteins | sample Lak35m_FD_121114 | JGI IMG/M metagenome (GOLD analysis project Ga0172376, IMG submission 121114) | Freshwater microbial communities from Kabuno Bay, South-Kivu, Congo - kab_092012_35m | ecosystem: Environmental > Aquatic > Freshwater > Lake | place: Democratic Republic of the Congo: South-Kivu... | reverse complement strand
GTTGCCAAGCCACTAGTGCCACTTGACAAGCACCACCACCTCATCCTTCGTCAAGGGCTACTTTCAGTGCATCGACGCCAACGTTTAGGTCGTGGATCGGTCCGCAATCAAGAAATCTTTCCAATCCCCCAACCTTTCCGCAGGCTCCTTGCCCGGTCGGCTTGGCATGATGCGTCGCAACTTCCGACGCAAAATTTAAAAGCTCATACACCCGACACTTAGCCGACAACGTCCATCACCTACTGTCTGACGGTACGATCGCAAAATTTTTATTTTCCCTTCGAGCGACGAAGCTCCGTCAGATCCCGTCCTAAACTCAGCTCGCTCTGGAACGTCGGCGATTAACCGATCGATCCATGGCTGCTCAAGAGCCTGAAGAGCGAAAGATAAATCGAAGGCAGGCCGAAGCTAGGGGTAAGGGGTAAGGAGTAAGGAGTAAGGAGTAAGTGGTGCTAAACAGCCGCACTGATTTCGGAGAAATCAGCGACGATGGGGACCGGATTTTGGTTTGTTTGTAGATGATTTCTCCGAAATCATCTGAGCATTCAAGTCGGGTGATTTCTCCGAAATCACCCTAAGATCGCTTGAAGGTGGCTGACTGTGGTTGAGCGTGGTTTGAAGCGTTTGAAGCTGATTTCGGAGAAATCAGCGACGATGGGGACCGGATTTCGGTTTGAGTGTAGATGATTTCTCCGAAATCATCTTTAGATAGCTTGAAGGTGGCTGACTCTGGTTAAGCGTGGCTTGAAGGGCTTGAAGCTGATTTCGGAGAAATCAGCGACGATGGGGACCGGATTTTGGTTTGAGTGTAGATGATTTCTCCGAAATCATCTGGAGACAGCTTGAGGGTGGCTGACTCTGGTTAAGCGTGGTTTGGAGCGTTTGGAGCTGATTTCGGAGAAATCAGCGACGATGGGGACCAGCCATATTACAATCTCGATTTGGTGTCATCGTAAAGACATGATTGTTGTGGTTTTCTTTCTTTGGATTGGATGCTCTATGCGCTCTGTCGCTTTGCTTGCTGTGTGCCTGGGATGTGTTGGCTCGTTGTCTTTGGCGGGTGACGTCGACATCCCCACGATCGATTTGGATCAACGCGAGGATCTTCAAGTCGTCGTCGACCGTCAGCCCGGCCAGTATCTTGGACACCCTACCACCTTGCTGCTTGAAGATGGAAAAACCATTTTGTGCGTTTATCCCAAAGGCCACGGCAAAGGGGCGATCCTCTACAAGCGTAGCACCGATGGCGGGGCGACTTGGTCAGACCATCTGCCCACCCCCAAAAGCTGGGAGACTTCCAAGGAAACACCGACGATCCATCGCGTCGTAACCGCTGATGGCAAAAAGCGAATTCTTCTATTTAGCGGACTTCATCCTGTTCGTCAGTCGATCAGCGACGATGACGGAGTCACTTGGTCGGAGCTTCAACCCATCGGCAATTTCGGCGGCATCGTGACGATGGCTTCGGTCGTCCCTGTCCTCTCCAAACCTGGACGCTACACGGCCTTGTTCCATGACGACAGCCGATTCTTTTATCCTCGGCCCAATCTCGTCAAAGGACGGTTTACTCTCTATCAGACCACGACCACCGATGCGGGGGATCACTGGTCGGATCCCGCACCGATTTTCGTTTCGTCCGATATCCATCTGTGTGAACCGGGGGCCGTTTTTTCTCCGGACAAAAAGCAGATTGCGGTACTACTGCGAGAAAACCGACGCAAAGCCAACTCGCACATCCTTTTTAGCAACGATGAAACGGCAAGTTGGTCGAATCCTCGCCCTGTTCCCAACTCGCTGACGGGGGATCGACACACCGCGCAGTATTTGCCTGACGGACGTCTTTTTATTTCGTTCCGCGATATCCCTAGCCAAGGCAATACGAGCCCAACAGCCAACAGCTGGGTCGCTTGGGTCGGTCGCTACGAGGACCTTGTCCAAGGCACTTCGGGTGATTTTCGCATCTTGCTGAAAAAGAACTACAAGAGTGGCGACTGTGCTTATCCGGGGGTCGAAGTGCTTCCTGACGGTACCGTCGTCACGACGACTTATGGTCACTGGATCAAAGACCAAGCACCTTACATTTTGACGGTGCGGTTGAAGATTCCCGAGATTGAGCGACTACCTAAGTAGTCGCTCGTGGAAAAAGAGCGACTGGCTCTAAAGAGGTTTTAGAGGGTTTTGTTGAAGCTATACGAGCCCGGTTTGCGGACTTCGACTGGAGGAGCATCACCCCACTCGATCTTGTCTGGGACCAAGGACAGCTTGCTGTCTTTGAGGTCGTCCCATCGGATGACTTCGCCGGAATAAGCCGCTTCGCGCCCCATGATAGCCATCAGGGTGCTCTTGCACATGTAATCGCCGTTGTTGAGCGGTTTGCCTTCGCGAATCGACTTCATCAGTGCGACGTGTTCCAGGTAATACATGCTCGGTTTTTCACCCTTGTACTTCCAAGGATTTTCGCCGGTGATTTCGTTAGCTAAGACCTTGGCCGTACCTTTGGTCCCGTAGACGAAATCTTCGGTTTCGTTGAAGCAGTTTGGCATTTGGCGGGTGGCAGCGTAAGTTCTGGTGCCATCGGCCCACTCGTAGACGACGTAGAAGTGATCGTAAATATCGCCGTACTCAGGATCGGTTCGGACTTGGCGTCCACCCATGCCGTAAGCTAGCACGGGAGGTACGTCGTGGTGGAGCCACATCGATTTATCGAGCGAGTGGATGAATTGTTCGACGATATGATCGCCGCTGAGCCAGCGGTAGTACAGCCAGTTCATGACTTGGTTGTGCATCGGGGTCCAGAAGTCTTTGGGTTCTCGGATCCAAAGGGTTCCTGCCAAGTAATTCTCTTGAACCGAGACGATATCCCCGATCTTACCGCTGTGGATTTGCTCCATCGTGGCTTTGACACCAAGATCGTATCGCCAGCACAGGCCGGAGACCAGCGAGAGCCCTTTGGCCTTAGCCGTTTCGCTGGCGGCCATCACACGACGTACTCCGACAGGGTCCACGGCGATAGGTTTTTCGCAGAAGATATGTTTGCCGGCCGCGACAGCGGCTTCCATGTGCATAGGACGAAACCCTGGAGGAGTCGTCAGCAGGACGACATTGATGTCGGTTTGAAGCAATTTATCGATCGCATCCAAACCTGAAAAAGCTTGATCGTCAGGTACCGCGTACTGTTCACCCAAGGTCCGTTTGAGGTTGTTCTTGGCACCTTGGAGGCGATCCTCGGTGACTTCGGCAACTGCGGTGAGTCGGCAACCGGAGTCTGCGGTCATCGCATCTTTGGCAGCACCGGTTCCGCGACCTCCAGCCCCGACCAAGCCGACTTTGATGATATCGGAGCCTTGGGCGTGCACCGATCGATTGAAGAAGCTTGCGGCGGCGGTCCCTGCAGCGGCACTTGCAACGAAGCTTCTTCGGCCGATTTGGTCTTTTTTGGATGTTTCTTTGGACGGGGAAGATTCAGCGGCTGATTTTCGCTCGATGCTCATGGAAGGAATCACACGTTAAGGGGTGACGAAACAGGTGGGAGAGAATATCTTTTGGGGATATCTCTTAGGATAAAGTCCATCGGTTATAACCCAAGGACTTTGGCGTGCAACAGACCAAAGAGCAAACGACACTGGAAAATCCGTCAGAAGTGTTGCATCTTGAGGGCTGTGTATCTTGGAGATTAGGACGATTTTGAACACACCGCATCTTTGTTAACCTCTAGCATCGAAAGACTTCCAGGTCAGAATCGATGGACTCGATAGATTCCGAATTTAGCGACCTAGAATCTCACCGATCCTTTCGCGAGCGGATCGATGAAACACGGTTTCGCCGAGCTATGGAGACGAAGTTGCCGATCGAGTTGGAGATCGGCTCGGGAAAAGGATTGTTTTTGACCAATACGGCAAGCTGCAACCCCGAGCATTTTTACATCGGTTTGGAACTGGCAGCAAAGTACGCCAGGGAAGCGCAGGCCAAACTCGATCGGCTCAAGGTGCAGAACGCCGTGTTTGTCGCAAGCGATGCAACGCGAGTCATAGCGACCGAGGTACCTGACGCTTCGGTCCAAGCCGTGCACGTTTACTTTCCAGATCCGTGGTGGAAGGCTAAGCACAAGAAGCGTCGGGTTCTATCCGACGAAACGATTCTTCATATCCAGAGGGTGCTGAAGCCTGCCGGGCAGTTGCATTTTTGGACCGATGTGTTGGATTATTACGAGATCGCGGTGCCAAGAATCATGGAACTAACATCGCTTGATGGACCTTTTTATGTGCCCGAGCCTGTGGCTATGCACGGTATGGATTACCGAACCCACTTTGAGAGGCGAACTCGGCTCAATGGGCTCCCGGTGTACCGAGCAAGATTCGTTCGGCTTGCGTGATGGATCGCTTCGAATACAGTGCCCCAACGATGGGGACGATGCTCAAGATCGTGCTATACGCTCCGCGCGAATCGATGGCACAGCGATGGATTTCGATTTGTCTTGATGAGATCGAACGGCTGATTCCCGTTTTGAACAATTACTCTCCGCAAAGCGAGATATCCAAGCTCAATGCCGATGCGGGGCGCAGCATGAAAGTTTCGGAGGATCTTTATCGAATCCTAGAGCAATCGCATCGATGGTATCAGCTCAGCGATGGGGCATTCGACGTGACTTGCGGCAGACTGTTTTTGATGTGGAAAGAGGCTCGCAAAACGGGGCGATTGCCCGCCCAGGAGCACCGAAGAGCCGTGCAAGAATTGTGTGGCTGGCAGCATGTGCAGTTATCAAAGCCCAGATCGGCAAAGGACCAAGCACGTGCCTTTGAAGTGACTCTCAAGCAGCCTGGATTGGTTTTAGATCTTTCGGGGATTGCAACTGGGTTCATCATCGACTCTGCGGTGGACAAAATGCAATCCGATGGATGCAGCAGATATTTGATCGACATCGGGGGGGATATTCGACTGGGAGATCCACCAGAGGGTAGGGTTGGTTGGATCGTTCAAGTCGAGGGGTTAAGCAAAGAGAGTCCACCGATGATGCATTTGGCGTTGTCCAATTGCTCTTTGACGACATCGGGGGATCGCAACCAGTCCTCGAGGATTGACGGCAAAAACTACAGTCACTTGGTCGACCCTCGAACAGGCATGCCGCTTCAGGAGCATCAAAGTACGACGGTGGTTGCTGATCGAGCGATCGATGCCGACGCAGGGGCTACGGCTTTGAGTTTGTTGGGTCGTAGGGATAGTGCCGGGCGTTTCGATCGGATGCCGATCGATCAGGCGATTCTTTTGTATGCGGGATTGGCAGGAGAGACCGCAGAGGAGTCGGTGGTAGGCTATACCCGGCTTGTTCGCGAGAAAACCCTTGAGGGCCGTAGGCCTTAGGATCCCAGACATCGCCAGAAAACATGCGATTTCATTCAAATGGGTCGGTCTAGGGTGTCTTGCAAAAAACGTCCCGATATGCGAAAATTAGGTGAGTCTCGTGAGATATCCGCTGGGGACAAACCTAGAGAGGATCGCACCGAGTTGGAGAGGTGGCTGAGTGGTCTAAAGCACCGGATTGCTAATTCGGCGTAGGGTTAACTCCTTACCGCAGGTTCGAATCCTGTCCTCTCCGCTTGGGTTTCTGAAATCTGTGAGGCCGAGGCTGCTCGGATCAAGGGTTGGCGTTGAACTGCCAAACCAAGAGCAAGTCAGACGCAGCTGTGCCGTCAGCAACAGGGCGATGCGCGATTGATTCTATCCCAAGAACGGCACATGGAATGTGCCTACTACCTTAGGGCACAAGCCAAGGTAAAAGGCACACTCCGCTGTGCCGTCAGCAACAGGGCGATGCGCAAATGACTCTATCTTAAGAACGGCACATGGAATGTGCCTACTACCTTGGGGCAACCAATCCCTAGGGCGTCGCTTGGCTTTGCCCTGGGCTATCTCATTGAGCCCCGTTGGGGCGAAGATCAACCCAACGGAGCCCGCACTACTGCAGTTCTCTTGCGTCGCTGGTCCCGACGATTGTAACCGAAAACAGCTTGAGGGTTCTTCTGGAATGTTGACGAATATCCGACATTAACCCCGTGATTCGTATCTTTCTGGTACTCTAATCACATCGGTTTCTGACGGACCTTTTTCTTGGCAACCTACACACTTGGATACTCCTACGATGTCCGATCAATGGGATTTCTATTTTGCAAATGTGAATGACAAGCTTGCTTCATTGTTTTTAGATGTTGGAATTCGGGATAGGGTCCCCGACCCGAGTAGGCCTTGGTTGCTATGGGTATGGGTAACCTTATTGAGGATGCGATCACCGAGACTATCACTTCGAGCCTCGATGGGGTTTTTGTCGGGCGCATTACGACCGATGGACGACGTGAATTTTTTCATACGCAACTGAACTGGAGTCAGTACCTGGATGTTTTGTATCCCACACCTCGGGACTGGCAACGTATTCAAAATCGGCATGTGATCGAGCACTTGCAATCTCTGGGCGATAGACTCCAGAAAAAAAGGCTCGTGTCTCATTGGGCTTACTTTCCCGACGAAGCTACAAGAGGTCGTTTTGTAGCTAGCATCGAGGATCTGGGTTTCAGCATCCTGCAGCAGCAAGTCGATTCGGATTCTCAGGCAGCAAATCCCATGAGCGTGAGTTTTGAAAGGGTCGATGATGTGGACTGGGACTCCATCAACCAAGTGACGCTTGAGCTATTTGAGCTTGCCGATTCTTGCTCAGGCCAGTACGACGGCTGGGAGACTTCCATGGAAAAGGATGACTAGAGCCACTTGCCGATAGATTCCGTGACAAAGACTTGATTTTTACGACCGATCGGATAATTTCATTGCTAGGTCGAAAGAACCTCCTTGCGGGTGTAACTCAGCGGCTAGAGTGCTAGCTTCCCAAGCTGGAAGTCGTGGGTTCGAATCCCATCACCCGCTTTGTCTATGGGAGGGCTACCAGATTGAGGGCTACCAGATTGTCGAGAGTTTGCGACGGTCGGACTTCCGCCTCGATGCTTGAGCTAGTTCATGCCGAGACTTTTTCTTTGGGTGCAGTTTCGTCGGCGTTTTTTTTGCGAGGTTTCCGAGGGGGTTTGGCTGGTGCGGCCTCAATGACTCGTAATTCCATGGGCATGAGGATTTCATGAGCGGGAACCAATTCGATGTGGCTGCAGCGATCGAGTTCAAAGCGGCGTGGGTTCTCGCGGCACAGGCATAGTGCCAACAACGATCGCGAGTCGGCCATCTTGATCGGGCTGATGACTCGTTCTGTCAACTCCCCGTTTTGGCTGCGGTACCTGAGCCGTACGGCAAAGTCATCGGGTGCAACCATCGCTTGATGTAGGATTGTAAATTCGCTGTTTCCCATCGTTTGGTTCTCGTGGTGTGCGGTTAGGGCCAAAGAAGCCATTGCATGCCAGTACTATCTGCTGTGGAATTGACACCTTTGGTCAATGCTTGGAGTGATTTTTGGACAAACTGGAAAAAAACGCAGAAAAGCGTTAGGATTCGTCTTGGTAAAATCCCTAGAAATCTAGGCTCATTCAATCCAGAACCAAAAACTCTCTAGCAACCGATAAGGCGTCTGATGCTACGACTTTCTCGATTTTCATTCGGGGTAGGCGACCGTTTTGCCCACCAAGCTTCTGCGCAGTTGAAGGCTTTTCAGAGGCTTTTGGGCGAGGGTGTTGAGGTGGTGCCGGTTTGGAACAAGTCCAACCGGGAGCATTCTTTCATAGGATCGCAGCCAGAGAGTGTCCGGCAAGCGGCCCAGGAGGCAGTTGCTCAGTCGGGTTGGTCTCTTCCATGGCACACCGATGCGGACCACATTCGGCTCGAAACGGTGGATCGTTTTTTGGACAGCTCGGATTTTTACACGATCGACGTTGCCGATTCGATAGGGCAAGTTGCATCACGTGATTCGGTGGTTCATTTCTTGGAAAGTCATCCGGAGCTATTTGGCCAGCTGCACATCCAAGGTATCGATCAAGCGATTTTTCTATCGGGCGATGCGCTTGAGGAGATCGTTGCCAAGTATTTGGTGGCATGCCAGGAAGCCGGTCGGATCTATCGCTACATTTCCAACAAGCTAGGAGAGGGGAACTTCATCGCCGAGGTTTCGGTGGACGAGACCGATTCGCCGCAAACCCCTCAAGAATTGCTTGTGATTTTAGCGGCTTTGGCCGACCAGAAAGTTCGTTTGCAAACGATCGCGCCCAAGTTCACTGGTCGATTCAACAAAGGGGTCGACTATGTGGGCGACTTGGAGCAATTCGCCAGAGAGTTTCAAGACGATCTATGTGTCCTGGCACATGCGGTGACGCAGTACGGATTGCCTGACAATCTAAAACTGAGCGTGCACAGCGGGAGCGACAAATTTTCAATTTATCCGATCATTCGACAAGCCATCGCGAGTCGCAAGGCAGGTTTGCACATCAAAACCGCAGGGACCACTTGGCTCGAGGAGCTAATCGGACTGGCTGAGTCTGGTCAGGAGGGAACCACTTTGGTGCGTGAGATCTACGGGTTGGCACTTGAACAAATCGGAGCTCTCACGGAGCCTTATGCGAGTGTGATCGACATACGCATGTCGGAGCTTCCAAGCCTTTTGACGGTCGGTTTATGGGATGGCCATCAGTGGGCCAATACGTTGCGACATATCCCTGGTCATCCCCAATACAACGCCAGTGTCCGGCAACTTTTGCACGTCTCGTTCAAGCTAGCAGCCAAGAAAGGGTCCCGCTACACGGACCTGCTCGTAGCTCACCGTGAAATCATTGGCAAGAATGTTTTTGAGAACCTTTACACCCGGCACATGAAGCCTTTGTTTTTAGGATAATGGATTGCATCATGGGGGCTTCAAGATCGTTTGTGCAGCCATTTTTCTTACGGCGGCTTGCCTATCGGTGGCTTCGTGTCCTCCTGATGCTCATGAGCACCAGCCTTATGGCGCAAAGTCCCACGAGTCAAAACTCCGACACCGCGCTAGTCCAACTCCGGTACAACCATCCGGGACTTGTCGTGGACTTGGGTGTTGGTCTATGGGCTTGGCCGATCCCTTGCGATGCCGATGGGGATGGAGATTACGATCTGATTGTTTCTTGTCCGGATAAGCCGTCCAATGGCGTTTGGTTCTTTGAGAATCGACAAGGAGATACGCGTGAGAATCCGATGCCGGTTTTCGAACCGGCGGTACGCTTAAGCGGGACGGTGCACTACGTGATGCCTAGCTATACCGAGCGAGGGATGAAGGTTTTGAGTCCTGGCAAGGAGTACACGAACTTTACCAAGTCGGGGATCCAGGAGTCAAAGACTCTATCGGTTGCAGCGAACTTTTACAAACCGCAAGGGGGGCAGACCAAGGGTCCTAAGGTACGTCATAACCAATGGCGTTACGTGGATTACGATCATGATGGCACTGAGGACTTGATCGTGGGAGTTGAGGATTGGAGTTTTTATGGGTGGGATGATGCTTGGGATGCTCAAGGCCGCTGGGTTGCTGGTCCCTTGCGAGGTTTCGTTTACTGGTTGAAGGGGCTTGGGGATGGAAAATTCGCTGAACCTGTTTCCTTGAAGGATACACTTGGCAATCCGCTGGAGACGTTTGGATGCCCATCGCCGAATCTGCTGGACTGGGATCATGATGGGGATTTGGATTTGCTATGCGGTGAATTCCTCGATGGATTCACTTATTTCCAAAATGCCGGAAGCAAGGATCAAGCCAGCTATCAGGCTGGGGTGCGGGTCTTAGATACGACGGATCTTCCATTGAAAATGGACTTGCAGATGATCGTGCCGGTGGCATTTGATTGGGATCGCGATGGGCATGCAGACTTGATTGTCGGAGACGAAGATGGTCGCGTTGCGTTTTTGAAGAACAGCGGTACGTTAGGCCCGGATCGAGTACCCAAATTCGAAGTGCCCAGATACTTTGAGCAAAAGGCAGATACGCTTAAATGCGGAGCGTTGGCAACTCCTGTGGGAGTCGACTGGGACGACGATGGGGACCAGGACATTGTGTCGGGCAACACCGCCGGAACCATCGAGTTCTTCGAGAACTTGAGCGGTCCTGGGGTCACAGCCCCCAAGTGGGACAGGCCAAAACGACTTGCCGTTGATGGCAAGGTTTTTCGCGTGATGGCAGGACCCAACGGGAGCATCCAAGGACCTGCGGAGGCTAAGTGGGGCTATACCACGCTGAGCGTCGCCGATTGGGATCACGATGGGCTCAAAGACATTATCCTAAGCAGCATCCTTGGACGGGTCGTTTGGCTCAAGAACATCGGAGCCAAAGGCAGTCCCATTCTTGCAGAGCCACGAGCGATCACTGTTGAGTGGGAGCAGCAACCGCCCGAACTCCCATGGGGGTGGCTTAAGCCCATCGGCGATGAGTTGCTTACCCAGTGGCGTACGACACCTGTTGTCTACGACTTCAATCGCGACGGGCTAGTTGATTTAGCGATGCTCGACACGCAAGGATACCTTGTTTACTTTGAGCGAGTGCGACGCCAAGGCGAGCTTTTCTTGAAATCCCCTCGACGATCCTTTTTGGATAACCAAGGGAATCCGCTGCGACTGAACCCCAAGTCGGCTGGGGGTTCGGGGCGGCGCAAGATTGCCGTTTGCGATTGGAATTCGGATGGGGCATTCGATTTGCTGTTGAATTCCAAGAATGCCGACTTGATGTTGCAGGAGAACCCGTCTGGAAGCGACCGGCCGGTCGTCTGGAGATTCGACAATTCAGGTTCTTTGGCGGACAAAAACATCGAAGGGCACGATGTTAGTCCCACGACGATCGATCTTGATGGAGATGGCAAGCCGGAGTTTCTTGGGGGTGCAGAAGACGGTCGGATGTATTATCTGAGTCGACTTGCGCAGAACACCAGTGCCAAGGACACCACCAAGGTCGACGCCATTTACTACAACGGCAAAGTGGTCACGGTAGATGGCAAGGGGCAAATCGCCCAAGCTTTTGCGACTGCCAACGATCGGATCGTGGCTGTCGGCACGGATACGATCGTGCGAAAGTTAGCTACAGCAGATACCAAAGAGCAAGACTTGCAGGGGCGTATGGTCTTGCCTGGATTGATCGATTCGCATGTCCACGCACCCGATGCGGCGATGTATGAATGGGATCATCCGATCCCTGAGATGGAGACCATCGAGGATGTGCTTGCATATGTCCGATCCCGAGCGCAAGTGCTTGAGCCTGGCAGATGGATCGTCGTGAGTCAGGTCTTTGTGACTCGGCTCGTCGATCCTCGTTTCCCGACCCGCTATGAATTGGACAAGGTGGCACCGGATCATCCGGTTTTCTTTCGAACGGGTCCTGATGGTGCTTTGAATTCCCTGGCGTTACGAAGAACGGGGATCGACAATGATTTCAAGATCACCGATGGTCAACCTGGATATATCGAGATCGATCCGAGCACTGGAGAACCTAATGGCATTTTGAGGTCTTGCACGCGATTGGTGTCTCTTGATGAGCCTCGGTCCAAACCCAGTCCGCAGGAGCGGGTCGCACGGCTCGAGCTATTGCTTCGCGATTACAACAGCGTCGGATTGACGAGTATTTGCGATCGGCTTGCGACCGACGATGGGATCGGGCTTTACGAATCGCTTCTAGAGCGAAATGCGTTGACATGTCGAGTATTTCTCTCTTATTCGGTCAATGCGCAAAGCTCGATGGAGGAGATCGAGAAATCGATACGCAAGGCGGCATCGCATCCGAGGCACCGGTATGACAATCGACTCTGGCTTAGGGGCGTCAAGGTTTTTCTCGATGGCGGCATGCTGACCGGGAGTGCATACATGCGAAAGCCTTGGGGTGTCAGCAGGATCTACTCGATCACCGATGAGCAATATCGAGGATTGCTGTACATCGAAGCCAGCAAGCTCTACGAGATGTCTAAAATCGCCTTAAAGAATGACTTGCAGTTTACCGCGCACTCGGTGGGTGACGGTGCTGTTGAAGCTCTGATCGACGCTTATGAGAGGATCGCCAAGGAGGACTTCGCTGTCCGAGACAAGCGTCCGTGTATTACGCATTGCAATTTCATGAGTGCTGAGGCCATTGAGAGGATGTCCAAGCTGGGGGTTGTGGCCGATCTACAGCCGGCTTGGTTACTGCTCGATGGCAAGACGTTGCTCACGCAATTTGGACAGGACCGCACCGAGTTCTTTCAACCTTATCGAACGCTGGCAGACTCCGGAGTGATCGTTGGAGGTGGATCAGATCACATGCAGAAGATCGGATCGTTTCGGAGTGTGAATCCTTACAATCCATTTTTGGGGATGAGCGTAGCGGTACAGAGGATTCCGAGGGGGTTGGATGCGGCATTGCATCCTGAGCAGTCGATTACACGGCAGGAGGCCATCCGGCTTTACACGCTTAACAACGCTTACTTGACCTTTGAAGAGGATCAAAAGGGATCGATAGAAGCCGGTAAGCTTGCTGATTTTATCATCATCGATCGAGACATTTTGGAATGTCCTTTGGAGCAGATCGTTTCAACCAAGGTTTTGGAAACGTACGTTGGCGGCAAGCAGGTTTATAAGTCCCAGTAGCATTGAGAGTGGTTTGAGGGGGAATTCCGATGAGGACGTTTGACAGGCTGTCTAATCTGCTGGTTTCGAGGGCATCGAGTCCGACACAGCAGCACGCTTACAGGCGTGGACCTCGCATAGCGGCCATTGAGACATTGATTCCTCAGGACATCATGCCAGGCTTGATGATGTTGCGAATCCATGCCCATCATGTCGAGCCGGACCGAGAGTCGATGGTGATCGGCCACGGAGAGACTTATTACGTCCCGACCAGTGTGGCTGCAGTGATCCATGATTTTTTTGCGCCCAGGTTGCTTGGGGCCGACGCGTTGGCCATCGAAAGTCATTGGCGATTCTTGTATGAGCGGATGATTGCGTTTGGGGGCAAGGGAGCTGAACTTCGAGCGTTGTCAGCTGTCGATTTAGCGCTTTGGGATTTGGCGGGGCAGCTCCATCAAGAGCCGATTTGGCGTTTGCTTGGAGGGCCTGTGCGAGAGCAAGTACCGGTTTACAACAGCAGCGGGGGGCCTAGTTATGGACGCAGCAACAATCAGATACCGGGAGCTTCTGGATGGCCTGGTCATGGAGACCTTGGTAAACCGGGTCCGCTTGAGGACAACTGGGCCAGTATCAATGAACCGGTCAAGCTGGCCCAAGAGCTTATCGAGCTTGGATATCGCGGGATGAAATTGTGGTCATTTGATGCCGTTTATCGTCGAAGCGGTGGGCAGTTGCTCAGTACCAAAGACATTGACGAAGGGCTCAAGCCGTTTCGGATGATCCGACAGACCGTTGGAGATCAGATTGATCTGATGCTCGATGGGCACGGTTTCTTTAGTTTGGGTGCGGCGCGTCAGATTGCCCGAGCCATGCAAGAAGTCAAGCCGCTGTGGCTTGAAGACATTTTAAGGCCTGATTGCGTGCAGACGATGGTCGAATTTCGCAAGAGCATCGAAGTGCCGGTGGCAGTCAGCGAGATGCTCGTTTCGATCGATGATTACCGTAGGGTATTGGAGGCAGGTGCCGCCGACATGATCATGATCGATCCGACTTGGGTCGGAGGCATCACGGGTACTCGGCGTATTGCCGAATTGGCGCAGGTGTACAACGTACCGACGCTAATGCACGACTGCACTGGTCCGCTGACATTGCTTTCTGGCTTGCACATTGCGGGTTCGAATACAGGGGTGGCCTATCAGGAAACGGTGCGAGCGCACTTAGCCACGCTCTACCCGCATTTGATCGATGTGGAGATCCGTGTAGAGCAAGGCCACTTGGGTTTGCCGCAGCGCCCCGGGATCGGAGCGCGTTGGAAAGAGGATTTGTTTGATCCCAAGCATCCGGGATACAGAATTTCAAAACTCAATTTCGCTTAGAAATCCGCGTTTGCAGTTTATTTCTTTTTGGTCGCAGGTTCTTTGAGGTTGTTTTGAAGTTGTTTGGGCAATTTGGATTTTTGCTCGTCGGACAATAGTTTGCCGATTTCGATTCGAGTTTTCGCGAGCATTTCTTCGGTGTCAAGCAGCACCTTCTTTTGCTCTTCGGTAGCCTTCATCGCATTGAGGGCGATTTCACGAACTTCCTTGGGTTTCTTTCCATCTTCGCGAGCTTTCTTTCCTGCATCGGTTCGATCCTTGAGCATTTGAGGAGTCAGTTTGACTTCCTTGCGCTTTGCCACCACTTCTTTGGCTGTTTTGCTGAAGAGCTCTTTGATCTTTGCGGTCGTTTCTGGGTTGAGAGCTGCGGGTTCGAATTGCTTCAAGAACTGAGTGGTCATGGCGGTTTCTTGATCGGCCTTGGGGCCTTTCTTGACCGCATCTTGGGCGGGCGATACCGAAACCAAACCACAGACCAACAGACAGCCCAGCAGGTAGATTCTAATCATCATCGCGGTGTACCTTACGTTGATAAACACTCAGAGAGAAACAGGTGGGATCGACACGGTTGGGATCCCCCTAGGTTACAAAAGGATACCAGAAATTTGGGTCTCGATGGAGATTTTTGGAATATCGCCTGCCAGAGAGGCAAACTCGAAGGGGGCATGGAATGCGGTCGACTTGTTGAAGTCTTGAGGGGTTAATCGGGATCAGAAGGAAGCTGCAGGGGGTTTCGGGCAAAGATCCATTCTTCGATGGGTTTGCCGGCGAGGATCTGTTGGTCGATGAATCGTTCGATTCGGTCTTGGGTCATGCCGCCGTACCAGTAACCCTCAGGATAAACGACCAAAATTGGGCCACCTTTGCAGATCCTGAGGCATTGCACTTTGGTTCGGTAACAAGCACTAGGGCCTGTGGCCAGGGATAGATTGCGTGCTTTGAGCTCATCTTTGAGTTTCTTCCAGGCTTGGGCCCCCTGGTCTTGGGAGCAGCAATCCGGACCGATACAAAGGAAAATGTGCCGATGGTACTGACCGATCTTCAAGCTAACCGCCAAATCCTTCAGCTGGTCGTTCATGGTAGAAATCTAATTGTTAAGATGGAGAAACTGAATCAAACTCCAAACGTAATTCAGGGTTTTTACGCTCCCTGATTGTAGCAACCTTGCTACCAAGCTACACTGTTTGCAGATTAGAAAACCGGATCGAGCCACAGATAGCCCATCCACTTTTTTTCCCACCTTCAACATAGCTAATCCTCGTGTCTGACGAAGTTGCAACCTTAAAAATCGGCGATAAAACCCTCTCGATGCCTGTCCATGTCGGGACTGAAAACGATCGGGCCATCGACATCTCCAAATTGCTCAAGGAGACTGGACACATCACGCTCGACGAGGGGTATGCAAACACGGGTGCTACCACCAGCGCGATCACTTATTTGGACGGGGATCGAGGAATCCTCAGGTACCGAGGTTATCCGATTGAGCAACTGGCCGAGAAATGTGACTTTCTCGAAACCAGCTACCTGCTGATCTACGGGGAATTGCCCACACCAAGTGAGCTTGAAGCGTTCCGAACGGCGATCTCCCATCACACCATGCTTCATGAGGACATGCGGTCCTTTTACAACGGCTTTCCTCGCGACGCTCACCCGATGGCGATTCTATCGAGTGTGGTCAGTGCGTTATCGACGTTTTACCAAGACTCTTTGGATCCGCATGACCCCGAGGAAGTCGAGATATCGATCCATCGCCTGATTGCCAAATTGCCAACGATCGCTGCTTATAGCTACAAGAAAGCTTTCGGCCAGCCTTTCATCTATCCGCATAACTCGCTGGACTACTGCGAGAACTTTTTGCACATGATGTTTTCGGTTCCGAGCGAAAAGTACGTCGCGGATCCTGACTTTGTGAAGGCTTTGAATTTGCTGTTGATTGTTCATGCCGACCACGAGCAAAACTGCAGCACCTCGACGGTGCGCATGGTCGGCTCCTCCGATGCAAATCTCTTTGCGAGCATCTCCGCAGGGATTTGCGCACTGTGGGGACCACTGCACGGGGGAGCCAATGAGGCGTGTGTGAACATGCTTAAGCAGATCGCTGATGACGGGGGCAATGTCAAGAAGTATGTGGACATGGCCAAGGACAAGTCGAGCAATTTTCGATTGATGGGATTTGGTCACCGGGTTTATAAGAACTACGATCCACGAGCCAAGATCATCAAGGCAGCTTGTGACATTCTGTTGAAGAAGCTCAACTTGAACGATCCACTTTTCGAAGTAGCCCAGGAGCTCGAGGCTGTCGCGCTGAAGGATCCTTATTTTGTTGAACGAAAGCTGTATCCCAACGTCGACTTTTACTCGGGTGTTATTTACCGTGCGATGGGAATTCCGGTGCAAATGTTCACCGTTTTATTCGCGATGGGCCGTCTGCCTGGTTGGATCGCTCACTGGGTAGAAATGCAACGATCGCCAAACACTCGAATCGGACGACCTCGCCAAGTCTACACCGGACCATTGAAGCGCGACGTCACGCGATAGCCAACCCCTCTGATTTCCAGCAAAAGAGTTCAAGATGCCGCAACTTCGAAACGTTCTGGCCAAGTTGGCCTTCATTGCCACGGTCCTAGTGGGTCTAGGCGTTTGCCCGTCGGATGCTAGGGCTCAGCGTTCTAGCGAGTCATTGGCGATCCCCGATACTGACGACGGACTACCTGGAGTCGGTCCGATACGCCGTTATGATTGGTTTCGCAATCTGTGGAATGAGAAGCGCAAGCAGTGGGCTAGTCGGATCCAGGCAGACCAAGACTCCGTTGTGTTTCTTGGGGATTCGATCACTCAGGGCTGGGGCGATAGCATGGGGGATAGCTTCCCGGGGCTTAAGGTTGCCAACCGAGGCATCAGCGGGGATACCACCCGAGGAATGCTGCTTCGATTGGACCAGGATGTCCTGGCCCTTAAGCCTAAGGCGTTGGTGATGCTCATGGGCACCAACGATTTGGAGGAAGGTGCAGACGCAGCAAGTGTTGCTCAGAATATCGAGTTGATGCTCAAGTCGATCCAGAAGCACAATCCGGCACTTCCTGTAACTCTGTGCCGAGTTTTCCCCGCGTCGGCTTCGAAGAAAAGGCCTGCCGATCAAATCCAGGCGATCAATACCGCCATCGCCAATGTCGCCAAGAACTTTTCCCAAGTAACGCTCGTCGATACTTGGACTCTTTTTGCGGACGAGAAAGGGGATGCAAAACCAGCGGAGTTCCCCGATTTGTTGCATCCGAATCAAGCTGGATACAGCAAGTGGGCTGCAGCAATCCGTCCGATCCTTGCGACCCAAGGGCTTATCGAGACCCAAGCAGATACGTTCAGTCTGGAACCGGGTTTCGTTTCCTTGACCAACGGCAAGGATTTAACGGGTTGGAGGCTTGCAGCAACCAAGACTTCTGCGGCTGAAGAGCAGCTTGATGGAAAGCCGTCCACGAGCGATGGGCGTTATGTTGCGATCAACGGTCGGATCGTTGTAACCACGCCGCGCGAGGGACGTCGGATCCAGCAGCTTTATACCAAGCAAGAGTTTTCCGGAGACTTTGTCCTGAAGCTTGAATTCCGTGCGACTCCTAATGCAGACAGCGGGGTATTTATCCGCGAGCCTCAATTGCAATGCCGTGATTATCCGCTCGCCGGACCTTATAAGAATCTCAAGAGTTACCGGCCGGGAGATTGGAACGAGTTGGTCGTCTCGGTCAAAGACAATGTAGCTCACTGCACGTGCAACGGCGAGGTGATCGAAGAAGCCTTGAAGTTGCCTGCAACAGGTCCGATCGGGCTGGAAGGGGACCATGGGCAGATGGAGTATCGCAGGATACGAATTTCGCAAAAGCAGTAGACGGCGTTGCGATTTTAGTTGGATTGCTCAAGCAATAGAGCTTCGGCGTGCAGACCTGGTCCGAATCCTAGGACCAGCCACAGTCCAGAGTCCAGCGGGTCGCTGGCTTGAGCCTGCTGGCGAAGAATCTCTTCCATGATAAACAAAATGGTGGGAGAGGACATATTGCCGTAGTTGGCCAGGGTTTGGCGGGATGCCCAAAGACGCTCTGGTTCTAAGTCCATAGCTTGAGCAACCGAATCGAGAATGCGGGGACCGCCCGGATGCACGACCCAGTGGCGGATTTGTTTAGAAGAGGTACCCAATCGATTCAGCCATGTTTCCAGCGGAGCTGGTAAATCTTCTTCGATTCGATTTGGTACGTGGTTTGAGAGTGTCATTTGAAACCCGTGGTCACCGATTTTCCAAGTCATCAAGTCCGAGGAGTTGGCGATTTTGTACGAAAGCGAAGAGAGGATCTTCCATGATCCAGTGCCGAGATTTTTGGGGTTTGTCGGCGACTGGGTGACGATCGCTGCTGCCGCACCGTCGGAGAATAGTGAGTTGGCAACGATCTGTTCAGGATCCTCCGTGTATTGCTGATGGATACTGCAGAGCTCGACGGCGCCAACCAGGACCACAGCATGCGGATCTGACGCGGCGATGGACTGAGCCACACGCAAACCATTGATCATGGCATGGCATCCCATAAATCCGATATGGGACCGCTGGGTGGTAGGAGCCAAGTTGAGCGATTCAAAGAGCGCATGATCCAAGCCTGGAGCTACGAAACCGGTGCAAGAGACCGTGACTAGATGGGTGATCCTTGATGCATCCAAACCTGATTTTAGGATTGCCGACCGAGCGACTTTTTCGAGCAATGGCGCTGCGTGCTGCGAGTAGACCTCCATGCGTTGGGCGGTTGTCGGTCCAAGGGGTGCTTGTTCGCTAGGTGGTTGGTAGAAGGATTGCCGCAAGTCTGGATCGGATCCGTTGTCCGGAGCAAGCAAAACGCTAGATCGTCTTGAGACACCTGATTTTTGATAGAGTTTTGGTAGCACTTTGTTCCATCGTTTGGTCAATCCTAATCGTTGCACGACGCCGGCTGCAACGTCTTGATCGATCACTCCATCTGGAATGCCCGTTGCGATCGAGGTGATTTGAACCGATGTTGGATGATTGGTCACTGGATAGCTTCTTTCAAAATTTTATTACGAAACGGCGGGCACCAATGGCAGGCTTTCAAGACCCACTGGGAGCGAAGTGGATGTCGGGCTTGTTTGGCCACCCACTTACAAACCCGCTGCCTGAGTTTTCTGTGGGCCTTCACATAGCTTTCCCATTTTTGGAGGGTTTCGATGCGTTGCGAAGGGGTTTTTGTGCAGCGTAAAAGCAAGGGGGTTAGATTCTCTGCATTGTCAAAAGCCCAAGACATACCTTCGCCGGTGAATGGTTCAATGTAGCCCAGAGCATCACCGCAGAGGAAAATGCCTGGCTTAGCGACCGATGCCGACTGCCTGGTCAGCAAAGGGGTAGCGATCCAGTGGCATGAGTCCAAAAAGGTCCCTGTTTGAATTCCGCAATCCAAGAGAATTCGTGCGACCGATTTGCTGATCGGCTGATCATGTTTGATCGTAGCTGGATCGATGGCTGCGGCCAGATCGACCATCTGGCCATCGGTCATGCAGATCCCCACATAGCCACAGCGGGAGGCGATCATGTGAAGGCGGTTTCCATTGGCTTGTAGGATCCTCCCAAGTTCTGGAGCACCGGCATTGAGTCGATCCAACTCGACGAGTGATTGGACACCGATCCTGGAGGATGGATCGATATTTGAAGGCCAATGGGAGGAAGGCTTGAGAGCCGAGCGAGTTAAGCCACATGCGACGACCACGTTGTTTGCCATGGCAAGAGAGTTCGAGAGCGTTTTGGAATTGGTCGATCGAGTCGATCGCAACCGGACTGCGATTGGATCGCGGGACTCGAACTGGCTAGCATCCTCTGGCGATTCGATCGGCTCAAGGGTTGCGGTTGTATTGGACAAAAAGCAGGCCCCTTGGGAGATCGCGTGACTTACGAGCATGGAATCGAGGGTCGACCTGCGGACACTGAGTAGGGACGGGATGGGCCAACTGAAACCGACGCGATGCACTTGAATATGGATTTCGCTTAAATCGACACTTCCGGCGTAGCGAAGTTGATCAGCAAGTCCCAATCGGGCGATAGCGTCTTGGGCTCGGCGATTGAGGCACCCGCCGCAGACCTTTTCTCGAGGAAACGATTTGGCTTCGACCAATAAAACTCGCAGGCCATTTCGCGCAGCATGGATTGCGGTGGCAGCACCGGCAACTCCTGCGCCGATCACGATGGTATCCCAACAGCCCTGTGCTGCTTGTTCTAGTTCGAACGTTGAGATCGGTTGTGAAAAAACGTGGTTCGAAGCGATCATGGATGGCCAGTGGTTCTGTGCCAGATTAGCGTGTATCTCTCAGGCCAATGCCGATGGATATCGAATTGTTTAAGGCCAGCTTGATGGGCTAGGTCGCTGATTTCCTGGATGGAAAAAGCAGCGCGAACCGACTGAGGCCCATCGAAATGCACAACCCGAGAGCGAGAAAGAACAAGGCAGCCGATTTTCGCAAGCAGCCAGCCCAGTGAGGTGCGGTGCAAATCATCTGCAACCAGGGCAACGCGCGCGAGTTTGGCACTTTGCGACAGAAGTTCGACGACCGATTCGGCCTCGAAGTGATGCATGAACAAAGAGTTCATCACGATGTCGGCTTGTGGGGAGGAATCCAAGAGGCTTAGAGCATCGACGGTTTCAAAGCGCAGTTGGTCTGCAGATAACTTGTGGGCTAACGAGAGTTCTTGTGCTTGCTGGATCGCGTAGGGGCTGATATCCCAGCCGACCGAAGTGACCGATATCTCCTTGGATAATTGTTTTTGCAGCGAGATCAGATTTTCACCGTTGGCGCATCCGATATCCAGCAGGCTCCAATGTCGCTGTGGATTCTTCTTAGCGATTTGCAGGATGACCCTTGCAAGATGGGACGTGGTCCTCGACCAAGCGTTGATTCGACGCAGTCCTTGGAGAGCCAGCTCATGATCTGCTTTGGGCAAATCGGGGTCGTCCATTAATTCAGGCACAAGGTACCTGCTAGTCAGATCGGGAAACAACGCCATGGGTGCAAGGAGTCCTCGCAGATTGGGAACCGGGGTGATTGAAAGATAACCTATCGACTCGGCAAGGATAAGTCCAAGTGATCGATTCTCGCGTTGGGTTTGATTGCTGGATGTTTAAAAACACTGCGCGTTGATTTAATTTAAAATGAGCTTGGCCCCTTGAATCAACGTGGTGATCCAGGCGGTTTTACGTTTATATTTGGTGGGATGTTTGCACGCCTTGGATTACGGATGGGTTGGGGGTCAAAGGAATGAGACGAGTCGTTTTTATTCTGTTTGCTGTTTGGCTAATTGGTTTTAAGGCTCCTGAGTGGAGCGAATCGGGGTTGGCACAGGAGTCTGCCGCGGGAGCAACGCCGGCGAATCAGGTGGAGGAGAAGACCAAGCCTGGACAGGCGAAAGATTACAAGCCTGGTGATTTGAATCTGGACTTTAGCCGCGTTTATATTTTTGTGGACAAGACCAACAATCTTGGGCACAGTCACGGGGTCGAAGGGAAGCTCAAGGGTGGTCATATCGTTGAGGACGGTGTCCAAGGTTGCTCATTGGTATTTGACATGAGATCTTTTGTAGCAGACACCGAGACTGCCCGACGGGTTTTTGGAATCGACGCTTCGATTGACGCTGCGACGGTAAAGAAGGTCAATCAGAACATGCTTGGCAAGGAGATCCTCGACGTTCAGAGATTTCCAGAAGCAAGTTTGAGCAAAGCTAGCTTGAAGAAAAGCGGCAAACAGAGCTCCAGGGGATTGCCCGAGTACCAGCTTGAGGGGGACTTTACGTTGCATGGAGTCACACATCATGTCGTCGCTCCCTGTGACTTGGAGGTCAAGGATGGTTGGCATCATGTCCGAGGAAAGTTTACGATTCGGCAGACGGATTTTGGGATCAAGCCGTACACCAAGGCATTTGGTGCTGTGGGAATCAAGGATGAGTTGGTGATACAAGGGGATTTGTGGGTGGTACCTAATCAATGATTGAATTTCCAGATGTAGCCAAGGGAGTGATTCGAAATCACTACGACATTATCACTCCGTTTTACCGATTGTTTTGGGGACCTCACATCCATCATGGCTATTGGGAGTCCGACGAGAGTTCCCAGCGAGCTCAAGTTCAATTGACCGAGAGATTGGCGAAAGCTGCGAGCATAGCGCCGGCGAGTAGAGTCTATGACATCGGTTGTGGGATGGGTGGTTCAAGTGTTTGGCTTGCAAGAAACTTGGGCTGTCAGGTAACGGGGGTGACACTCAGTCCTGTACAAAGACTTTATGCGAGCAGTGCTGCAAGTTTGCGAGGAGTCAAACCGCGACCGAAATTCATAAGGGCCGATGCCGAGGCGGTCGCATTGGATCAAGGGTCAGCCGACGTTGTATGGAGCATTGAGTGCACGGAGCATTTTTTCGACAAGCCAGCGTTCTTTCGCAAGGCAGCCGGGTGGCTTAAGCCCCAGGGGCGATTTGCGTTGTGTGCTTGGCTAGCTGGAGAGCCACCTCTGAGTGCAGAGCAAACGGAACTGACCCGGCAGGTTTGTCGCGGGATGTTTTGCCCGTCGCTTGGGACCGCATCGGATTACTGCAAGTGGTTCCAGGAAGCTGGACTTACGGTGACCTACCAAGCGATTTGGACCAAGCAAGTGCAGCGAACTTGGGAGATCTGCCTCGATCGGGTCGAGCGAACACGCATCCGACACTTGGCCAAGCTCTTCGGTGCGAATCATGTTTTGTTTTTGGATCATTTCCAAGCGATCTTGGATGCATATCGGACCGGGGCGATGGAGTATGGTTGTTTCATAGCGCAGAGAGGCAGCAAGTGAGTCAGGCAGTTTCACCTACTGGCGTGTTATCTGAAAGGTTGACAGTGAGTCGATTGGGTCGTGCTGCGGGGATCGTATTTGGGGTTGGAACCCAACTGCTATTCCTATGGACGGTCGTCTATCTTTTTCTCTTCTTGCGATTTGGTGGATGGCAGGAGTACCCCAACTCATGGATTGCCGATTTGTTGCTCGCGATTGGATTTGCATTGCCGCATAGTCTTTTGCTGGCACCGCCTACATCCAAGTGGCTTAAGCGTTGGATGCCAAGCGGATTGCTTGGGTGTTTGCATTGCGCGACAAGTTGCGTAAGTTTGCTGGTGATGTTCCATTACTGGGGGCGCATGCCGGTGGAATTGTGGCATGCCACGGGATGGATCGAGCAAGCGATTTTGATCGGTTTTTATGGATCGTGGGTCGCGCTGCTTTACAGTCTGTATTGGACAGGATTTGGATATCAGACCGGACTAACTCAGTGGTGGTATTGGTTTCGGCAAACCCCGGCTCCCCAACGGGCCTTTGTCACTCGAGGAGCATTTCGCTACATGCGACATCCGGTGTACATGAGTTTTCTGGGGCTGATCTGGTTTACACCGGTGATGACTTTGGATCACGCGTTGTTGACCGGCGTTTGGACCTTGTACATCTACGCGGGCAGCTACTTCAAGGACCGGCGTTTATTGAAATTTATAGGCCAGCCTTATTACGAGTATGGAAAAAAGATTTCTGGATTGCCGCTCATTGGGATTGGTTCCTTGCGGCTATTTCGCTAGCGAAACCCAAGGAGCGTTAAAGCGACGTTCGCATTCAGATCCCCTCATCGAAATCTAAAAAAATAGAAAATGGCATAATTTTATGGATTGGTTGCTATCGTTGCTGATAGCAGCTTTCACAGAATTCGCTTGCCAGTTGCTTTCCCAAATCGCATACTTTCTTTTAGCACTCTGTTAGGCGAGTGGAGGGAATAGCATTTTTCTGCAGGGGTAACATCGATGGACACTGCTACAGGGGATCTGTATTCGGAACTCAGATCGCTCGCTAGGGTCTTGATGCGTGGGGAGCGAAAGAACCATACGCTCAGTGCAACCGATTTGTTCCATGAAGCTTATTTTAGGCTCAGTCCACGCCTTCCTGAGGGGCTAGACAAGCGTCAGGATGTTCGATCGTTGTTTGCGGTGACGATGCGACGGGTGTTGATTGATCATGCCCGAAGACGCAATCGTCGAAACAATATTTTGTGGCCCAACGTCGTGAGGCCTGAGGAATTTCCGAACCCTACTGGAGTCGACCCTGATCGATACAAAATGGATAGAATGGAACTACTGGAACGTGCCCTTAAGCAACTCGGATTGACCTATCCTGTTCATGCCAAGTTGGTGGAACTGAAGATATTTGGCGGATTGGATATAGCGGCTTGTTCTGAGCTGTTGGGTATTTCCGAAGCGACGGTGCAGCGGCATTGGCAGTTTTCTAAAGCTTGGCTTGCTCGTCTGATTAAGCGATATGAGCAGGGGCTTGAATAAGCTGGTTCTTCAGGAATAATTGTGGTTAGGAGTATATGCTACTGGTTTTTTCGTACTCGTACTCAATGAAATGGTACTCGTACTCATACTCGAAGCGGTCTAGTATCGCGATTCAGCCAATTAGTTTGCAAATTACCTCGAATCGCTTCGATCAACCATCGTCATCGCCGAAGTTTAAAAAGCCATCGAGTACGAGTACCGTTGCACTGAGTACCGCTTCGCTGAGTACGAGTTCGATGAAGTCCGATGCGATGCACGAACGTTTCACCCACAATAATTCCTGAAGAACTAATAAGCTCAAAGAAACGGATTTGGATACGACATGTCAGAGTCTCATGATTCTCTGGAGATATTATTTGCTCAGGCGATAGAGATCAAGGATCCCAAAGAGCAAGAGGCGTTTCTTCAGAGGTCCTTGGCGCATGATCCTGACAGGATTCCGACACTCAGGGAGCTGATCTCTGATCATAAGCGTGCAAGTTGGATGGATTCGACACCTCAGGTCGTCCGCGATACGTTGAGGCTCTTCGAGGATTTGCGAGGCAAGCAGATCGGACCATTCCTTGTTGAGAATCGGATTGGTTCTGGAGGGATGGGTGATGTGTATTTGGCCAAGCAGATCACTCCGGTGCGACGGCCTGTGGCATTGAAGTTGATCTATCGCGATTTGGATCAGCGACAGGTATTTGAGAGATTCCAGCGAGAGAAGCAGATGCTCGCCACGATGGAGCATCCGAATATTGCAAGAATCATCGACGCAGGGACCAGCGACACGGGTTATTCCTACATAGCTATGGAGTATATCGACGGGGAGGATTTGCTGAGCCATTGCAAATCGAATCGTTTGGACATACCCGCTCGCATCCAACTACTTTTGCAATGTTGCCGCGCCGTTCAGCATGCCCACCAAAAGGGGATCATTCATCGAGACATCAAACCTAACAATGTACTGGTTGCACTGGTCGATCAGGAGCCGATGATCAAGGTGATCGATTTTGGGATCGCCAAGGCGTCGCTGGGCGACGGTGTTCGAGAAAGCAATGATTACACCAGTTCGGTCGTATCCCTTTTGTCCAATGCAATCACGGGGCGCGGCAATTCTCCGGGCACTCCTCCGTATATGAGCCCTGAGCAATTTTCTAAGGATGGGGATTTGGTGGATGCAAGGAGCGACATCTACTCGCTAGGGGCCTTGTTGTACGTATTGCTGACGGAGAGTCCTCCCTTTGATCGTTGGCAATTGGACGATAAGTCCATTGATGAGATCCGGGAATTGGTTCAGGGTCAGGATCCCGTTTTGCCAAGCCGTCGAGCACCGAGCTTGGCAGCGATCTTGAAAGGCGATCTGGATGCAATCGTTTCCAAGGCGATGCATCGAGACGTTGAAAAGAGGTACCAAAGTGTGGCTCAGTTGCATGAGGATTTGCGTCATTACCTTTTGGGTGAAACCGTCTCGTGCAACGCAGGCTCTTCTTGGATACAAATCTGCAAGATCGCCAAACGCAATCGGTTGCTCATCGGTGCTTCGGGAGTTGCTTTGGCAGGTTTATTCATCGCGTTAATCGGTTTATCGATGGGTTGGTTGATGGCAGACAAGCAGCGCCGCCGTGCGATGGTCGACGCAATGGATGCCAATCTCCTTACGGCAAGCATGCAAGTTCAAAAGCATGAATTTGGAATCGCCGCTGAGACCCTCGGCAGAGTGGCAAATGCGGGAGATCCAGCACAGAGACGATTGGACTATCGGCTCTTGCGATCTCAGATCCCTCAGGCACCCCGAAGTTTGGTTTCTCATCCAACCAAGATCCATTTCGGAGTAGGGATACCAAGTCAAAGAGCGATCGCCTTTGGGTGCAAAGATCACTCCATCGAACTGATCGATAGTGACACAGGCAAGGAACTATGGCGATTCGATGCGGGACAGAATGAAATCAACGGACTTGCTGTTAGTCCGGATGAGCAACTGCTGGCTTCTGCTGGCGATGACGGGACGATCAAGTTCTGGGACTTGGATCGCAAGCAACTGGCGAGTGGTTTCCAAGCATCCCGTCAAAGCGTTTTCCAAGTCGCTTGGAGCCCTGATGGGAAATCCGTCATCGCAGTGGGCAATGAGCCTAATGCCAAGCTGTGGAGTTACCCAGATTTCCGGCTTGTTCGGGAAATCGAGTCTTCAGGCGTTGCGTTGGAATGTGTTGCTGCAGGCAGGCAAGGTCAGTTTGCCTTCGGTGATGAACTTGGACAAGTGCGCATAGGTAGTTTTGATTCGGAAATTCACCAGGTGTTCAACTCGATGGATTCTGAAACTACAAGCAGCAGAGCGTGTTCCTGCCTGGCGTTTTCAGACTCCGGGAAATGGATGGCCGTTGGTCAAAATGGAGGATATTTAACGATATTGCAAAAGGGAACCGAGGAGTACTTTCCTAGCGAGCGAATTCGGTTTCCACAGCATGTGACCTCGGTCAGTTTTTCCCACGATGAGCTTGAGTTGGCCATAGGCGAGGATAACGGCCAATTGCATATCCTGAATCTACATCGCACCATGGCTGTGCCGAAACCTTGGACGGAACTTTCGGACTTAAAAGAACAGCGGCGCATCGACAGTTGGACGGCGCATCGCAAGCGTATATCGGGTATCGTTTGGAGCAAAATCAACTCTTCGCTATCTAGTTTTAGCGAAGATGGAACGGTCGCCCAACTCGATCTTAAGAGTCCTCGATTTCGAACTTATCCGACCCAAGCTTTCAACATCTATTTTTTGAGCGACCAGGAGTTGTTATTGCTGGGTGATCAAAATACTTCCTTGACCAGACTGACGTTCGAACCCACCGTATCAAAATTGCCGGAGCTACGCATTGAGCCATCCCAATCGGGCCAAAGTTTGCTTACGATCCAAGGGACCGAAGGGCTCTTTTGTGCAAAGCCCGTACAGGAATCCAAGGACAGTCCCGCTCATTGGTCGCTGATGCGTTTCGATCCACGGGAGGACCAGTTTGTCACAGTGGGCGAACTTCCCAAAGAGCATCAGTTAGTCCACTTGATTGGATGTCCGAACCTCAACCAGTGGTTGATTCGATGTACAAGGACTAGCGACACAGCACCGATCGGTAAACAAGAAACCTTTTTGGGTCTGTGGGATACTCGAAAGAATGCGTTCATTTGGACTACCGATTTTGATTCAAGCTCTTTTCGGCATGCGGAAATGAGCCCAAACGGTCGACTCATGGTGTATGAACAAGCGACTAAGATCTTCTTGGTCGATAGCAACACAGGAGCGCACCGCCAGATCGCCCACCAGCCAGATTTATCGGTAAGCCATTTGAAATTTTCGCCGGATAGCAAGTTGCTTGCTGTTGCCTTGAATGAAAACGGGACGATTGGCGGCTACCGAGTTGCCGATCCGGGTAAAAAGATTTGGGAGATCCGGATGCATGGGGGTCCGATCCGAGATTTATGCTGGTCCAAAGACCAGCAGATCCTCTTGAGCTTAGGCGGTGACGGTCGGTTACGAACGTATGACTTAAATTCGCTCAGGATTTCCTCAGAGATCGCGCTGCCGATTTCAGACCCCAAGCATTTACGGCTTGGAGGTCATGAGCAATCGGTGCTTGTCTTGGATAACCAAGGATCGATTTTGAGAATACCCTGCAGCGATTCAACTGCAATCGGCGCTGAGTAATTTTGCTGCAGGGGCGAGGATTGCTGATCCCACTGGGTAGTTAGCCTATCTAGTCACCATTCGAATCGTCTAGTAAACTGAGGATCAGGTTTACAAGGAAGTCTATGAAATCAGGAGGAGTCTTCAATGAGTGGCTGTCCAACTTGCCGCAACTGGATCGCGGTTACTGCGATTGTTTTGGCAATTCAGTTTTTTCCGACCGCATGCTTGGCTCAAGAGCCATTGGTGGCACAGGACAACAGCCAGCATTTGGCCTTGATGCAACTGGTTGAGTCGCTTGAGCCTTATCATCCCAAGGGGGAGATCAAGGGATCTGCGGTGATCTCTGGTTCGACGACGATGCAGTCGCTGGCTCGATCTTGGTCGGAGCGATTCTGCAAATTCCACCCGAATGTTGTTTTCAGCAAAGGAAAAGATGGCACCGAGAGTGCGTTACAAGAGATCTCTGAGAATCCTGGGGTGATCGCAGGAGCCAGTCGCCCGCTGACGGACGCTGAGATCGCATCCTTGAAAAGCAAGAACTGCAAAGACCCTGTTTCGATTGTGGTGGCCTTGGACCCGTTGGCATTGTATGTCCACAAAGACAATCCGATTACCAGCGTCACGCCCGAGCAAATCGAATCGATTTTTAGGGCAAGCGTTTCGGACAAACCTCAGGCGGTCAAATGGGGCGATTTAGGCGTTTCGGGAGAATGGGCCAATCAACCGATTCGAATCCACAGTCGCAGCGATATCAGCGGGACGACTGGATTCATCAAGCAATGGGTCGTTGGTGGTAAGGAGCTAGCCAAGTCTGCTCAGGTCCACGAGACCAATGCAGAGGTGACCAAGGGGGTGGGATCCGATAACTACGGAGTTGCCTTGAGTGGATTTGGGGAAGCCAATCCTAAAGTGAAGGCTGTACCACTGGTACTTGGTGGAGTTGCAGTTGAGCCCAGTGAAGCGAATTTTCTTGCAGGGCGATATCCATTCGTTCGTCCATTGATCATCATCATCGACAAAGAAGCGACAAAAACCGACGGCGGCTTGAGAGAAGGGATACTTCGATACATCCTCAGTAGGGATGGACAACTCGAAGCGATTCGAGCAGGCTTCTTTCCACTGGATCCGGCTTATATTCGTAAGCAACTCGATGGCATCAGCGGTCCTCAAGTTCGATAAATCCAAACGGTGTCCATTCAGCAAGGGTTAACTCAATGAAGTCCGCACGATTGTTTATTGGCTGTTGGTTATTTTTGGTAGGTTGCCCTGGGGTCTACGGGCAAAGCTGGTTGGGATTCAATGCCGCTGTTCCCAAAGTGGCACCCGGTTATGGAAGCAGCGTATCGGTTGCCACTCCCGGGGTCGCCCCGACGGGTACTTCTCCGGTCGCACCCACGTTGGTACCCACCAACCGTCCATGGAAACTTGGCGTCGTGGTTCGTAATACTGACGTTGGGGCTATTGTTCAGACCGTCGAACCCAACAGCGCTGCCCAGGCAGCCGGGATTATCCCCAACGATATCATCATCGCCGTCTCTGGGACTCGAATTGGAGAGTTCGAAGGTAGGGTTGTCGATATCGGCGAGGAAATCAAACGCTACGTAGATGGTTTGGGCAGAGTACCACTACTGATCCAAGATTCTCGCACTCGCAACCTCAAAGCGAGTGTCGTGACGCTGGCATCCTCGGCGACGAACTTAAGTGGCAATGTCATGCTGGCAGATCGCAGCAGTCTGCCTGTGGGCTCAGTCCTTACGGTGCAATTGCAAAACCTAACTCGCCCTTTCTATGAGGTCGCTGGAGGCAAATCGGTCCTAAAGGCGGAAGGGACAGGTCCATTCCGATTTGATCTGTTTTTGGATCCTCGGTACATCAGTCCAACCGATCAGTACCAATTGAATGCCTATATCAGCTGGAACAATCAAGTTCTCTACAGCTTGCGTCAACCGATGGTGGTTCCCGTCCAGGGGTTTGGCCAACTGTACAATTTATCGCTTGAACGCGCTGCTGCACCATCGGTACCGACGAGCATTCCGGTGGCGAATATCCCGGCGACAAGTATTCCAGCAACCGGTACCTCGGGGGTGATCACCGCCTCGTTGCCCGCTGCACCTGCGCTTCCAGGACAAGTCAGTACCGACGCGTTGAATCAGATCTTTGTTTCCTTGCTAGGACGTCAGCCTTCGAGCCGAGAGCTCATCGCATGGCAGGAATACATGCAGCAAGGACATACCCTCAACGATGTGGCAGCCAAGATCATGGCAAGTCCTCAATTCAAGGAACGCTATGCGACCGATCAAGCTTACGTGCAGCAAGTCATCCAAACACTGACAGGGAAACTTGCAACCACCAATGATGTGAATTATTGGGTGGGGCGTATGCAGGCCTTGGGTTCGCCCGAGAAGATGATCGCTGAACTGACGGCACAAAAGCGTTAGTCCGATAAGCAGTTTGTCCAGTAAACCGGCCATCGCGTGTAGTGAGCTAGCGCCTTGGCTTGGCTAGATTCTGCAACGAAGTAAAAGACGCCTTGGGTTGGAAGTTGAGCTAGCCTAAGGTCGCTGGGCAATCTCCATTCTTTTTCGCTAGTCCAATCGCGGTCGCCAGGCCGCTTGGGCGATGGCTGGCAAAAGGCTTGGTCCAAGGGACCGAGCCGATCTATTTGCTCGCTCGGCAGGTAGCGAACTTTCTTGCAGCCCAGCGATTCCAATAGATCGAGTCGGATCGCGATGCCAAAAGGTTCCCAGTCCCAGCGAGCCAGATGGGATTGGTAGCTTCGCATGCTAACGAGTTCCCTCAGGGAGTTGGCTGTAAAGGAGACCGTTGCAAGCGACCCTCGTTTGTGGGCGTTTGTGGCGAATATTCTGTGACTCGAAGCGATTCGCAGCAATGTATCCAAGGGGGTTGGTGCCTGAGACCATGCCAATTGAAAAGCTTCGTCCAGAAGGTTCCGCTGGGATTGATCAGGCCAGTTCTCTTGGCGTGCTCTGGTAGTGTGAATCAAGTAATTCTCTGAGTAAGCTAGATTCGCGGGGAGTGGGCCGATGGGTTGCAGCGTTGCAGGGACGATCCGGGCTTCGCACCCCCAGGGGCTGGTTGGCAGATAGCAAGGTCGATTGGGGAACCAAAGCACTGCTCCCATGGCGCTGAGTTTGTGTTGGAATTTTGCTTGTGCCCTCGACGGATTTTCATAGGCTTGAATCCATGTCGAGCACCGGCTTGAGTTTTCTGAATTTCCTTGCTGCCATTTCAAGCGTTGTTCTAGGAGGGCTGCGATTTTTCCGTTGGGAGTAACGTTTAGAGCAACCAAACGGTTTGCCAAGATGCATACGGCCATGTCGTCTGGATTGGTATCGCCTTGGGAAGCCAGCAAGTCGGCTTGAAGTTCGATCGATAGAGAATAGAGCCAATGGGGTTTTGGGGTGTTCCTGGGATTCCTCGAATCGTCTGAGCGAGTTTGAATACCCACAGCGATCAGACCGTAGTATTGGCAAGCCAAAGCGATCGATTGCGAGTAAGGGGCCGAGGATGGATAAAGAACCATCTCACCGTTGCGTTTGGCTTGTTGGAGCAGATTGTCCAGTGCCATTTGCCATTGAGGGGCTCGAAATGCGTTTCGCTGGGGATGTGAAGCAAGGATTCCCAAAAGGGGAGTATCGAGCAACCGCTGTGCGATTTGCTTGTCTTGGCAATCCTTGGCTATCAACCAAGTGTGGTCGACCATATTCGCATTGGATAAACCAGGGGTTTGTCTTGATTTTCGTGGGCAAGGAACCCAAAAAATTCAAGGATAACGTAAAATAAAGATCTGTCTTGAATTTGGCGCATAGGATTTTTTTGCTCTGTTTTCCTGACGTGATTTTGCACCTGGGCTTTAGCCCAATCCCTTTTGCTGGCTCTGACCATGATGTCTGAATTGAATGAGTCGAACGTTTCGCTGGATTCCACCCAGGGTCAGTCATCCATTCCTGAGTTGAGGGATTTCTTTGAGCAGGTCAGTACCGAGGTCTCGAAGGTGTTTGTAGGTCAGGAGGAGTTGGTCCATACAGCTCTGATCGCTTTGGTCTCCGGTGGTCACGTCTTGATTGAGGGGGTCCCGGGACTTGGGAAAACCCTGTTTGTCAAAACGTTAGGGCGAGTGGTTGGATGTCAATTTGGGCGGATTCAGTTCACAGCCGATTTGATGCCCTCGGACGTGACCGGAGCCCCGATTTTCGATATGAAAACGCAGGACTTTCGGTTTCGTCCAGGACCTGTTTTCACTCAGTTGCTGTTGGCTGACGAAATCAATCGATCGCCTGCAAAGACACATGCAGCACTCTTAGAGATCATGCAGGAATCCAGGGTTACGATCGATGGCGTGACCCACGGAGTCCCCAGCCCTTTTTTGGTTTTTGCGACACAGAATCCGCTGGAAAGCGAGGGGACATATTCGCTTCCTGAAGCTCAGCTTGACCGATTCATGTTCAAAGCGATGGTGGGATACCCGAGTGAGGAAGAAGAAGCAAGGGTATTAGAGATGCATTCGCGCAAGGTGGACATGGATGATTACCTAGCAAGTCAGATACGCAATGTGACCAGTGCGCAGGCGATCCAAAGAATGATTCAATTGGTCTCGGGGATCCGCGTCGAGCCAAAATTGCTTCAGTACATCAACAGGATTGTCCGAGCGACCCGATCCTGGCCGACATTTCACTTAGGCGCATCGCCACGTGCGGGTCTTTCTTTGGTCCAAGGAGCGCGAGCTTTGGCCGGATTTCGGGGAAGAGATTACGCAGTGCCTGACGATGTTGCCGAGATCGTCCTACCGGCACTTAGGCACCGGGTAGTTTTGGGGGCGGAAGCCGAAGTCGAGGGGGCCAGTGTGGACCAAGAGCTGACGGCCTTGTTAAAGAGCGTCGAAGTTCCCAGGACGTAGGCGACCTATGGAATCTCAAGTGCCATTTTACGATATAGTTGGTCGGTATTTGTTTTGGGCTCCGTGGATCGGATTGATTGGACTTGTATCACCACTGATCCTCATGGCGATCTTTTGGCGAATCTATCCGACGAAGCTAGCCGTTCGATGGATGGTACCCCTTACAGCCCTGTCTGTATTGTTAGTGGCGTTGCCTCCCGTGGCTCAACTGATGAATCCGGCGGGCAAATCAGGGATTTTCTGGTTGATCCAGTTTGGAGCCAATCTGCTTATCTATTTCTTAGTCCTTGTGGACTTGCTGGTTTTATCCCTTTTGGTTGTTGATTGGATGACCTTGACGGGGCCTTCGGGAATTCAAGTCAACCGCAAGATGTTTCGCAGCGCTTCGCTGGGAGGTCAGCACCGAGTAGGGCTTTTGGTCGAGAATTTTGGTAGAAGGACGCATCGTTTTGAAATCAAGGATGATTATCCTCAAAGCATGCAAGCCAGCCCAGAGTCGTTGGTAGCGATGCTGGCCCCGAGGAAGCGACTGGAGGTCGAGTACGAATTGAAACCGACCCGACGGGGAGTCTTCCATTTCCAGAAGATTTACTTAAGACTCCAGAGCAAGCTGGGTTTTTGGCATCGTTACGTGGATAAAGAGTGCGAGGCTGAGCTGCTGGTTTATCCTAATATGCAGCAGCTCGACGAGTACGCGCACTTGGCTCGCACCAACCGATTGAATCTCATCGGAGTACGCAAGACGCGCAGGGCGGGTCAGGACAACAACTTTGAGCGGTTGCGGGATTACAATCAAGACGACAACTACAAACACATCGACTGGCGAGCCACGGCGCGAAGGCAGAAGATCACCGTCAAGCAGTTTCAGCAGGACCAAAGCCAGAGAATCGTCTTTATGCTCGACTGTGGTCGATTGATGACCAACGAGTACAAGGGGCTGAGTCTGCTGGACTATGCGATGAATTCGATCCTGATGATGAGTTATGTGGCGCTGAGTCAGGGGGATTCGGTTGGTCTGTTATGCTTTTCTGATAAGGTGGAAAAGTATGTCCCTGTGCGTGGTGGTCCTCGGCAAATGAACCACATGCTCCATGGCCTTTTCGACCGATTCCCTCAATTCAAGCAATCGAACTTTGATGATGCGTTTTTGTACTTTTCGAATCATTGCCGAAGGCGGACGTTGGTCATCCTGATTTCCAACGTGATCGATGATATCACCGCTACGCAAATGACTGGATACTTGTCGACGCTAGCCCCAAGACATTTACCGGTTTTGTGTTTGATGCGAGATCGCAGCGTTTTTGAAATGGCCGACAATCCGGCTCTGGATGAGTCGGTCCTGTATCGCAGCGGAGCAGCAGCGAATCTGCTTCTATGGAGGCATGAGATTTTGCGCAAAGTGTCCGATAGCGGTGCCCTTGTGGTGGATGCGTTTCCAGATCAATTGACAGCGCCGCTGATCAATCGATATCTTGAAGTCAAATCGAAACACCTCCTTTAAATCCACATGACAAACTCGCCGGATACCTCACTCAATCGTATCGCCCCTGAGCTGATCGACTCCTTTGGTAGAGTGCACACGTCGCTTCGAGTCTCAGTGACCGATGCATGCAACATTCGCTGTAAGTATTGCATGCCGGAAAACATAGCTGGGTTTTTACCTCAGAATCGCCTTTTGAAATTTGATTCGATCGATCGGATTGTGAGCGTGTTGGTCAAGGCTGGGATCAACAAAGTTCGACTTACCGGGGGCGAGCCCTTGATGCGACCGAACCTTTGGGAGTTGATCCGACGGCTTTCCAAGATCGATGGTTTATTGCAAATCGCGCTGACGACCAACGGAATGCTATTGTCCGATCAGATCGATCGATTGGTTCAATCGGGTTTAACGCACATCAATGTTTCGCTCGATACATTGAGGGAGCCAGCGTTTCAACAGATATCAAGGCGTGAAGGCTTGGATCTGGTGCTCCAAGGGCTTAGAGCCGCCGTGGCTAGCCCCTTGAACGTGAGAGTCAACGCTTTGCTGCTTAGAGATATTAACCTCCAAGACTGCTTGCCTTTGGTGGAATTCGCACGGGAGCTTGGAGTGGTGATCCGGTTTATTGAATTCATGCCTTTGGATGCGAATCGCAGCTGGAGGCAGTCTCAAGTCGTCCCGGGTTCGGAGGTCAGGCAGATGGTCCAGCAGCGCTTTGGGCGATTGATACCTAGCGACTCGACGGATCCCTCGCAGCCCTCTCGCGATTATCTTTTCGAGGACCGCGTGGGTGGCATCGGATTTATCTCCCCAGTTTCAGAACCTTTCTGCTCAAGTTGCAATCGTTTGCGGTTGACGGCAGACGGCAAGTTTCGAAACTGCCTGTTCGGTTCCCAGGAATGGGATGTGAAGTGTCTGCTCGAACCGACCGATGGCAGCCGGCCGTGCACAGACCAGGAGATTTTGGCGATTGCGAAAGCTTGTGTCGAAAAAAAACATGCTTCGCACGGCATTTCAAAAAGTGACTTTCAACCGCCCGAGCGGGCGATGTACCAAATTGGGGGTTAGTGATCGATGAAGCGATATGATATATGCGGTTTGGGTAATGCGATCGTCGACATTTTTTTGCAAGTTCAGGACTCTGAGTTCAGTCAGATGGGCTATGAGCGAGGAACTATGCGTTTGGTGGATCTGGAGGACCAAAAGACATTGCTCACCCGTTTTTCCAAGGGTGGTCATGAATTGCAATTGGTCAGTGGGGGATCGGTAGCAAACTCCATCATTGCAGCCTCCCAGCTTGGGGGCCAGTGTTCTTTTATCGGCTGCGTCGGCGATGACCGATATGGATTGCATTATGTCGAAGAATTCAAGGATCTTCGAATCAACATGGGCAACCCAGTGATCGTTGGTGAAAACACCGGAACCTGTGTTGCCATCATCACCCCTGATGCAGAACGGACGATGCGTACCTGCCTAGGTGTATCGAGCCACTTATCGGATAAACATTTGGATGAAGACCGTATTGCTCAGTCCTCATGGCTGTTCATCGAAGGGTATGTCTTTGCAAATCCAGATACAGGCCAACATGCAATCCGAAAGTCGATTGAATTGGCTAAGAAGCATGGGACCAAGGTTGCGGTGACTTGCTCGGAGCAGTTCGTGCCACAGGTCTTCGGCGAAGCGTTTCAAGAAGCTCTTAAATCGACCGACCTGCTTTTTTGCAACGGTCCGGAATCGCTTGCGGTAACAGGCAAACAAACCACTGCAGAAGCCTTTGCCGCACTCAAGCAGATCGTTCCTCACTGCGTTCTGACCGATGGACCTCAGGGTGCCTACGTAAGGTACAATTCCCAAGAGGCTCATGTCCCCGCCTTTGCTTGCCATCCCAAAGACTTGACTGGAGCAGGCGACATGTTCGCAGGAGCGTTTCTGTTTGGAATTACCCACGGATACGATCCGGCAATCGCCGCACGAGGGGCCAATTACCTGTGCTCAAAGGTCATCAGTCAGATTGGAGCTAGGCTGCAGGAAGACGCGACAAGCTTGTGGCGAGAAGCCCTCGAGGAAACACGGGCCACTGACGTCGGAGGCTGATCTGGTCAAAAGAGCCGATTGCGTACGGCCCAAACTGCCGCTTGAGTACGATCGTTCACGCCGATCTTGCGCAGGATGTGTTGTACATGCTCTTTGACCGTCTCGTAGCTTATACCCAAGTCCTCGGCAATACGCTTGTTGGTCAATCCACAGGACAATTTGGACAACACATCGGACTCCCGATGTGTCAAAGGCACTTCCATAGCTGATCTTGGAGACGCGCAGGCAAAACAGGCTTGGAACCTCCTGACTTCCTCTTTATTCCACAGATTCATGCGCTCCGAAGCGCAATCGAGTTTCCGGAGTAACTCCTGTGGTTCATCGGATTTCTGGACGATTCCAAGTATCCCGGATGCGATCCCGCGCAAAAAAAGGTGTGGGGACTCCGAGCGAGCAAAGAACAACAAGGGGATTCCAGGCTTGTGATTGGTCAAAATACCTGCAATATCGATGGGATCGGCATCCTTCAAATCCGCATCAATCAATCCGATCGACCGTTGGCCCAACGCCTCCAAGCATGACGATGTGATTCGATTTGGTTGCATCGTATGGACTTTGTACTTCATCGAAGAATCCAAGATCGTCGAGAGCCCTAATCGATCGATGTCGTAGGAAGTTACCAGCACAAGGTCATGAAGAAGAGTCACGGCAAGAAGCCGGTTACCGGCCCCAAAAAGCAGACAAGGAGAAAAGAGAATGAGAAATGATAATTCAAAAGAAACCGAAATGAAATCGGGCAAAACAAACCTTTTTTGCCAACTCTTATCGAGACGCCTTCAGCTCGCGGCTCAGTTTCTCCAGGATTCCTCGATTTTTATTATCCTCGGGTAGTTCCCCGGTCTTGAATCCATCGAGCAAATGATCCCAAACTAGGTTTAACTGGGATTGCATATTGGTCGTGTTGGCGGTCATTACGACCACTGCGTCTTGGTCGGGCAACACCACACAGAACTGGCCGTCTTTTCCATCTCCGCGATAGGCGTTGTGCCGACATCTCCAAAATTGGAAACCATACCCCTGGTTCCAATCGCTTGTAGCATTCTGACCGTTGGAGACCTGCTTGCTGGTCGCTTGTTCGATCCACTCTCGAGGAATCAATTGTTGGCTCTCCCAAGTCCCCTTTTGCAGGTAGAGTTGACCAAATTTCGCGATATCTTCGGTTGTCAGATACAGACCATAACCTCCCAGCGAGATGCCTTGGGGATTTGCATCCCATCGAGGGGGTTGGATTCCCAATGGGTCCAGCAAGCGGGATTGCAGGTATTCAACCACCGTCTGCCCGGTAACTTTCTGGACGATTGCAGACTGCATGAAAGTGGCAGGGGTGTTGTAGCGAAAGAAGGAGCCGGGCTGGTGCTCAACCGGATGGGCCAAAAATGTCTTGATCCAGTCTTGCGAACTGCGCACGTTGGGTTCCTCTGCATGTCCGGTCGACATGGTCAGCAAATCCTTGACTCGCATCTTCTTGAGATTCTCAGACGGATTTATCGGAAGGGCGTCTGGAAAAAAACCGATGACTGGATCCTCGATAGAAAGCTTGCGTTCGTGGACGGCTAACCCTACCGCAGTCGAGGTAAACGATTTGCTCAGGGACCAAAGGACATGGGGCTTGTCGGCGGACTCTGGGCTCCACCAAGCTTCGGCCACAACCTTTCCATGCCTTAGAAGCATAAAACTATGCATGCATTTGACTTGATCGTCTGCGGCTCGAATGAACTTGATAATCGCCTCTGTCGACACTCCTTGGGACTCGGGAGTCGCCCTAGGCAACCTCGTTCCTTTTGTGCTTTGAATCTTGTCCTGTGCCAAAATGGTATTTGGACCACACAGGCTAGTCCAACAAACAGCGATCAAGCAAAAAATTTTTCGAACGAGCATCTTCGATTCCCAGAGTTCAACCACCGACTGGTGTTACCAATAAATATACTGCAGGAATCGCTCTCGATCTTCGGCGGGCAGGGCATCGACGTCTTCGACCACGTATCGGTTTTCGCACGTATCGATCAGTAGCTTACCGTTCTCGCTGTAGTCGAGCGCCTGGCCTTGGGTCCACCTCATGGTGAATTGGCAAGGTCCGCGATCCGTCTCAACCTCCAGGTTGAGATAACCGGATTCTAACTGATTTTTTCTGACTCGCTGGATTTTGCGGAGCAGATACCTTCGTTCGATGAGTTCTCGCACGAATTTGCAATTCTCGATAGTCCACGATTTCAGGTCCTTGATCATCCCGCATTCGAACTCCTCGCCATTGTCTTTCCAGCTGCGAACGCTCAAGTAACCTTCGGGGTATTTGGAGGGAAACGTTTTCACGACAAAGACCGATGCAGCAAGGAGTTTCCCCTCAGACCACAGTTCAATGCGGTCATGTAAACCTCGTCGAAATTCACACTCCTGATCTTCAAGCCATCGAATCGCAGGAGCCGTACTGGCCTCTTGATCCACTTGTGCTTGGTCGTCGACTTGAATGGGATCGGTATCGGAAATGTCGTCCTGATCAAGGGAATCGGATGTCTCCGAATCCTCATTGCCGGTGTTATCTTTGGATCGCTCCAGAACGCCGACATCGGATCGGTCTTGGGATTTGCTCGATTGCGATGAAACGCTCAGGGAACGATCGCCCTTGGACCGCTTGGAATTGCTGGACGATAGTTGCTCTTTCTCCATCTCTGCAGCGGTATGGATCAATTTATCGACGTCGGGATTTTTGCTGACCGACGTTTGAATCCGAACGAGTCTAGCATAGGTCCCATCGAGGGCGAGGAGCTCGGCATGGGTACCTTGCTCGATCAGCCGGCCTTGATCAAAAACGATGATTCGATCGGCATTTCGCAGAGTGGAAAGCCGGTGCGCGATTGCCAAGGTTGTTCGGCCGCGGATCAAGACTTTGAGCGCCTCCTGAATACTCTTTTCCGCTTCGGCGTCGATGTTGCTGGTGGCTTCATCGAGCACCAAGATCTTTGGGTCGTAAAGTAGGGTTCTTGCAATCGAAAGACGTTGTTTTTCACCCCCAGAGAGTCCTGAACCGTTTTCACCAAGTAGTGTTTCATAACCGAGCTGTTGTCGGCAGATGAAATCGTGAGCGCCGGCCGCTTTGGCTGCCGCCAATCCTTGTTGGACCGTCGCCTCGGGCTTTCCAAAACTGAGGTTTCTCCAGATGGTCCCCCGAAACATATAGGACTCTTGAAAGACGATCCCCAAGCGTTCGCGAAGCTGTTGGCTGGATACATCTCGCAGGTCGATCCCATCGACCAGGATCCTCCCCTCTTGGACATCGTAAAACCGCCCCAGCAGGTTGACCATGGTCGACTTCCCAGATCCAGAGCGACCTACGATTCCCACCATCTCTCCTGCTTGCACCTCGAAGCTTACGTTCTTCAAGACTGGTTGGTTTCGATCGTATCCAAAGGTGACTTCTTCGAATCGGATCTCCCCACGGGCGGATTCCCAGGAAGCGGGATTCATGGGTTCAAGGACCGTCAACGGCGTATCGAGAAGCTCTAAGACCCTTTTGCTACCGGTCAAAAAGCTTGTCAGCCATGAAGTGAAGTTCGACAGTGCACTCAGTGGGGCATAAAACATCCCAAGGTAGGCTAGAAAGGCGATCAGCTCTCCGAGGCTCATCGAGTTTCCGATGACATCCCGCCCTCCGACGTACCAAACGATCAAGCCCCCTAGGCTAAAGACGATCGACATTGCCGCTGAGTACCAAGCGTTGGCGTTTTCGACCCAAAGACGCCAGTCTCGAAGCTGTTCACTGGTTTTAGAAAACCGCTCGTATTCTTTTTCCTCCTGGGAAAACGCCTTCACCACACGAATCCCAGTAAGCATGCCGCTTAAGACAGAGATCTGTTTCGATGATGCATCCCAAAGACGGTAGTACCTGGGATATACTTTTTTCCAGAAAATAGAGGTGCCCAAAATGACCAGCGGGACAGGGATCAGCGTGAACAAAGCAAGCTTGGGGTTGATCCAAACCAACATCGCGCCGACACCGATCAGTTGAGCGATTTGAAGCAAGAAGCCCCCTGTGATTTGATACATCAGTCCATGCATCGCCTCGCTGTCGTGCGCCACACGTCCGAGCATCGAGCCGACTTGATGGCGATCGTAGTAGACAATCGCAAGGCTCTGCAATTTTCGCACCATCTCGGCTCGCAACGTCCGCGTCAGTCCAGTACCGATGATCGTTGCCAGTTTGCCTTTGAAAACTCCGACAAACGACAGCAACACTCTCGAAGCGGCAAGAGCAAGGACGATCAGGAGCAAGGCGGTACGAAAATCCACATCGCGCGCCTCGTTTGAGTGCGACGAACCCGTCAGCACATGATCGATCATGTACTGCTGAAGTTTTGGAGGAATCAGCTCGGCGATAACTCCAGCGATCGTCAAGAGGCACAGCAGGATCGCACCCCGACGATAGGGACGCAGCAGTTGATGGACCCGCCTGAGGATTTGTCCCTTTTGCATGCACCGAGGGCAACTCTCCTCCTTGCTAGTTAAGTACAGCGAGCACTTTGGGCATTGGGGTGCATCGAAACCTTGAGTGTTTGCGTGGGGATCGGTGGACTGGGCATAGAGGTCCTCTGACCATGTTTCCGGGAATTCACGCATCTTCTCCATCAAGCGAGAGATCTTGTGAAATCGGGTTGCATAAGCGTTTGAAAAGCGAACCAAATCGATCCAATCGTCTCCGATGCGGACTTGAAGAGTCCCGCTTCCGACACCTGATTGCGTCCGAACGGATTTGACATCCTGCCAAGGGATCGCGCGCAGAAGCTTGGCGTTGGGTTCACGGGGACTGCCCTCAGCGGTTTTGGGCTCACTGGTGGGACTGGTCCCGCGATCCAGAACCGATATCTCTTGCCTTGAGACGACCAACCATTCCTGGGCTGGTTCGCCTCGCAAAGAGACATCCGTGAAGTTCGCTAGCCAAAGATTCCTGTGAACCAATCCTGCTTGGTCCAGGCATCCGATCAAAACTCCGGGGACCAGCACTGAATTGGTTGTGTGTTGTGTATGTGTCAACCGAGGAGACTCCCACCCACGATAGAACCATCGATCTTGAATGATCGCTTAGATTCACTGGGTGGGTCCAAGTTCCTGGGGTCGCCAGGAAATTGGGGGGTTATCGACGATGTGCCAGCGCTATTGAATTGGCCACGATAACTCGATGCGTTGTTTCTCGCGTAAAACCTTCGCACGGATCTGCGTCGACTTCGGATGCAATTCCAAGAGTGTTCCTATCAACTGACTCTCGTCGACAGGACCCTGCACTCCCTGGATCGTCAGCACGATATCCCCTTTGCGAAAACCGGCGTTTTTGGCCGCTGCATGCTCTCCGTATTCTCCGAGTCCATGGACAACGAGCCCTAAATCCTCTTGCGCTAGCCCTAGTTCTTGTCGTTTTGATGCATCGAGTGTGCGCAGTACCATGCCACCTTGTACCATGGCTCGCATTTGCCAAGTCCCAACACGCGAGGCGATGTTGCTGTGTGACCTCCAGGCCGGTCCAAGGGTCATTTGCAGGTCCATGAGCTTGGAGTCTCTTTGCACTGTCCATACCGACTTGCCAGGGTCGCTACTTCGATGCAGTGCCCAAGCGATATCGGCGATCGATACCATCGGTGCACCATCGATGGCGGTGATGTCATCCCCGGGTTTGAAACCCGCCTGCTGCGCGATACTCCCTGGTTGAACCTCACGGACCTTTGTCCCTAAGTCTTGGTACATCTTCAGCCCGATGGTGATCGGATCGGGCATGGGGTAAATCAAGTCCTTGGGGATCACCTGCCCTTGTTTGCGATACCACGCTCGGTAGGCATCTCCGATCTGATGGCAATGGACGCAGCTTTGCACGACGTTGCCTTCCCAGTTTAGCTCGCGCTGGTATTTGCCTGCCAAACCGGGGATCTGGATCGGTGTTTTGAACGGAGTAGTGCCGCCTTGCTTGGGACCAACTCGATCTTTGTTTTGTTCCCAGTCCTTGTGGATCGTGCGTGCTTTCTGAAGCGCGGCTTGCAAACTCTTGGTCGATGTCTCTGCTTCATCAAGCTGATGCTGCCAGGACCCGTACCTTGCAATCAAAGACCCTTCAGGGTGGAAAATCAGAGATGAAAACGAAAGGTCGTAGTCAAATTGAAACTGTGAAAGATCGATGTCGTTGGCGTTGATCAACCGCACGCAAACGAAATCATCGAGCAGAGCCTGCAGATCCTTGGATTTCAAAACGCTCTCGTCGATCCCTGTACAAGCCTTGCAGGGAACACAGCGGAGGACCACCAAAAGAGGTTTTCCAAGTTTTTTTGCCGCTTCGAATCCCGTTTGGACGTCGTTGTAAAGCCAACGGGCGTCGGAAGCCAGATTTTTTTTATCTTCCCGAACCGCCTGCTCGCGACGGTTCTTTTCGTCGGCGAATCCTTGGCTGAATCCGTGCCCAAAGCAACAAACCAGCCATAGAACCGCTATAATCCTTCGAGGTATTACCATTTTTCCTAACCCCCCTAAATGATGGATTCCTATCCTCCTGGACTTGCAACGCCCTGTACGAAGGAACCATAATATAGCGAGGTATCGACCGAGTGTGGAAATACTGCGTCGAGCCTAACCCCACGAACGAACTGCCTCGTTGGGTTCCTTCCCCTGAATTCCAGACGGCAACGCCACTCGGTGCGTCCGTGCCAGTCTCCCACCTTAGTTCCCTTCCAACCCTCAAAAACGGAATCTTGCCATGCTGAACTTTTTTGGCGATTCGCATCGGATGTGCAGTGGGCTTTCTCGTCGAAGTTTTCTTTCGGCAGGCTCTCTGTGTTTTGGATTTGGAGGATTCACTCTCGCGGATTTGCTCAGGGCCGAGGAGCCGTCTGGCAAAAAGAACTCGCACAAAGGATTGATCAACATCTTCTTGGGCGGAGGTCCCCCTCATCAAGACATGTGGGAAATCAAAACCGAAGCTCCTTCGGAGATTCGAGGTGAATTCAGCCCCATTGCGACGAATGTTCCCGGGATACAAATCTGCGAAGTCTTTCCGCAATTGGCTCAGCGGATGGACAAATCGGTCGTCATTCGTTCGGTGGTCGGTTGCAAGGATCGCCACGAGTCGCATCAGTGCATGAGCGGATGGTTTCCTGATGACCTGAAAGCTCTCGGAGGTCGACCTTCGATCGGTTCGGCTGTTGCGAAAATTCAGGGTTCTGTCGATTCCGCAGTTCCTCCATTTGTAGGATTGGCTGCAAAAACCCAGCACGGCCCTTGGTCCAACTCCGGAGAAGCTGGATTTTTGGGGGCTGCGTTCTCGGCATTCAAACCCGATGGACCCGGCATGGAAAACATGAAGCTACAATCGATCGGTTTGGATCGACTTCGAGATCGACGCAGGCTACTGACGAGCCTAGACACGATGCGTCGGGACATCGACAATTCGGGCATCATGTCAGGCATGGACGCGTTCGAACAACGCGCCTTGGACGTCCTTACCAGCAGCAAGCTCTTGGATGCGTTGGATCTGAGCAAAGAGGACCCCAAAATCGTAGAGCGATACGGTGACGGTAAACCTTACAAATATCAATACGATGGCGCTCCAACCTGCAACGATCATCTTTTGATCGCTAGGCGGTTGATCGAAGCGGGAGTCCGCGTTGTTAGTCTCAGTTATGGGCGTTGGGATTCCCACGGAGCCAACTTTGATTTGGTCCGTGACCACGGGTCAAAACTCGATCAGTGCTTGAGCGCTCTGATGGACGATCTGACGGCCCGCGACATGCTCAACGACGTGACGGTAATCGTCTGGGGTGAGTTCGGTAGGACCCCAAAAATCAACAACGGTGCAGGTCGCGATCACTGGGCACAAGTCAGCAGTGCATGGATGGCTGGCGGTGGGATGCGGACCGGCCAAGCCATCGGTGCAACGAACCGATTGGGTGAATATGCCAAAGAAAGGCCGGTTCACATGCAGGAGATCATCTCGACGCTTTACCACAATCTTGGAATCAACACTTCGACGACCACCATCGTCGACCCCACTGGCCGACCTCAGTTTTTGGTTGACCACGAACCTATCCGCGAACTGATTTAGAGGCTGACGTGACAAACTTTGAACTTAGCCCAAGGTTCTTCGATAGGCTTGCTTTGTGCAGAATTTTCGTTGCGCTGTGGCTGGCCAATATCCTTGCGTTTACGGTCGACTGTCCGATCGCGCAAGCCCAAGATGCCAAGCCGCTTGTTTTTGACACATCGGAGATCACTCTGCGAAGCTCGGATGCTCGGGCCCAGCTGCTGGTTCATAGTCCTGCCTCGAGCGGGGGGGCAACTGTCGATTTGACGCGCACAGTTCGTTTCGAGATGTCCCAGCCGGGTTTGATCTCGATCGACAACCAAGGGCTTGTCACTCCGCTTGCAAGCGGAACACTGACGGTTTCGGCCAGTGCAGAGGGATATTCGACCGCTCAGATACCGGTCCGAATCGAACTTTCAGGGACCGATGAACCCGTCAACTTTCCCAATCAGATTGTCCCTCTGTTTACGAAATTCGGGTGCAACGGAGGAGGATGCCATGGCAAACTGGCTGGTCAAAATGGGTTCCGTTTGTCTCTATTGGGATCCGAAGCCATGGAGGATTACGAGCACCTAGTGCGTGAATCTCGCGGTCGCCGACTCTTTCCTGCCGCGCCCGATACAAGCTTGCTGCTGACCAAATCCGTCGGAACGGTACCTCACGGAGGTGGTCAGCGGATGGAGCAAGATAGCCATGAGTACCGACTGCTTCGGCGTTGGATCGCCCAAGCGATGCCTTATGGAGATCCCAATGGGCGCAAGATCACATCGATTCGTGTGACTCCATCGGCGAGGCAAATGTCCAGAAATTCCCAACAGCAACTCAGCGTCACAGCCACCTACAGCGATGGAAGCACCGAAGACGTGACGCGAACGGTTCAATACGAATCGAACAACCTGGACATGGCCGAAGTGAGCGTCGGCGGCTTGGTCAGCGTCCGGGATTACGCCGGTGAGGTATCGATCATGGCAAGGTACCTTGGCCAAGTTACCGTGTTTCGGGCTAGTGTACCCTTGGGAACCTTGACCCAGTCGCTTCCGATTGCACAAGGATCGATCGATGAAGCGGTCTTTAACAAGCTCAGATCCTTAGGTATTCCGGCTTCGCCCCTTTGCGACGACCCGACGTTCCTCAGGCGAGCGACGCTGGACATCGCTGGTCGATTGCCGACGCTCGAAGAGGTCGAAGCGTTTCGCGCTGTGTGTGCAACCGGCGGAGACTCTGCCGAGGCTATCCAAAAGCGAAGGGTCGATGTGGTCAATCGGCTTTTGGATTCCGCCGACTACGCTTCAAACTTCGCATCGAAATGGTCTGCGATTTTGCGAAACAACCGAAATAGCGAAGAGACGCGATTCGGTTCCTATGCTTTCCACGACTGGTTGAAGCAAGGTTTTTTTGAGAACAAACCCATCAGTCTTATGGTTCGTGAGTTGTTGACTGCGACAGGAGATGCCGAAACCAATCCTGCGGTGATTTGGTTCCGCCAAGTCGCCAACACCGAATCTCGCACCGAGGACATCGCTCAATTATTCATGGGCCAACGCCTTCAGTGCGCGCGGTGTCATCATCACCCGTACGAGAAATGGGCACAGCAGGATTACTATCAGATGGCGGCTTTCTTCTCGACGGTGGATCGACGCGAAGGAGCGCTCCCCAACGAGCCCAAGATCGCTTCGAGGGTTGCTGCAGCGGCTGCCAACCATCCGAAGACCGGCCAAGCGTTGCCAGCCACAGGCCTAGATTCAGCGAAAGTGGAACTAGCCAACTACGAAGATCCAAGGGCCGCACTGGCACAGTGGATGACAGCACCTACGAATCCGTTCTTCGCAAAGTCGATAGCCAATCGGTACTGGAAACACTTCTTGGGCAAAGGGCTTGTTGAGCCCGAAGATGATATGAGGATCACCAATCCACCTTCGAACCCTGAATTGCTCGATGCGCTGGCTGTAGGACTGATCGATTCGGGATTTGATTTAAAGCATTTAATTCGCTCGATCTGCAGCTCGACGACGTATCAATTGAGTTCCACCGCCAACGAATTGAACATCCGAGACACGAATTGTTATTCACGGTTTTATCCCAAGCGACTTTCAGCCGAAACGCTCCTGGATTGCATCGATACCGTCACAGGTAGTTTCAGTGCCTTTGATGGAATGCCCGTTGGCACGCGTGCCGTCGAACTTCCGGACACCTCGTTCTCCTCGTATTTCCTGACCGTTTTTGGCCGCCCGGATTCGTCGACTGCCTGCGAATGCGAGCGGACGAATTCTTCGACGCTTGCTCAGAGTCTGCATTTGCTCAACTCCAAGGAAATGCAAAGCAAGCTTGCCGCCGACGCAGGTCGAGCTGCTTCCTGGGCTGCCTCTTCGATCGTCGATGCGAGCCTAAGCCCTGTCGAAAACCTCCGCAAAACCGCGCCAGATCGAATCCGTCAGTTGTATCTTTTGAGCCTAGGTCGATTGCCAAGCGACTCAGAACAAACCATTGCACTAGAGTATCTCATGCAGCGGGCCGACAGGCTCAAGGAAGCTTACGAAGACCTCGTTTGGGGAATCGTCAACAGCAAAGAGTTCCTCTTCAACCACTAAGCCGACCCGTTAGCTATGAGATCGATCCGTTTCTTCAGCCCAGCACTCAGTATGCTGGTCCTGGGTTTGCTGTGCCAAATCGCTAAATCCGAAGGTCCGGTTTTTGCGCTCGAAGCTGTCTTTCCACCCGTTCTCTCGTCGACTCACGCCAATGCGTTTCGTGTCACGGCCGGGAGATTCAATCAAGATGTCGAATCCCTGATTTTCTCGGACCCACGCATCACCGCAACGCTTGAAGTGGCTCCTAATCTAGCGCTCGATGATGCGCCACAGAAAAACTACGGTAGCTTTTCAGTAGCCGTCGACCCAGCGACCCCACCTGGGCTCTACGAAGTATGGGCTGTCGGCAGATACGGTATCTCCAACCCACGCATGATCGCCGTGGTCAACACACCTGTTGAAGTGCTTCCAGGAAACATCGATCCGAAAAATCCTTTGGAGGTCAAGCCAGGTGTCTGTTATGTGGGGACCACCAAACGAAGCGAGAAAATCGTCCTGAAGACGAAGAAAACAGATCATTGGCCAAAATGTTTGTTGGCTGCCGGAGTCTTTGATGCAACGACCATCCCGGCCTTGACCGTCACCGACAGCAAGCAGTTGACCCTTCATCAACTTCGAGCACAAGGCAAGCAACCCATCGTGTTTGACAAACCTATTTTGTCTCCTGCTGAAGCTATCGACGAAGTTTACCTGCGCATCTACGACTTTCTTTTTCGTGCGTCGGATTCTACTGTTTTTGCATTGGTGATTGATCCACCGGAAAATCACCCCCTTGGAAATGCAAGTCCGTGGAAACCTCCTTACAGCGTCTTGGAGGAATCGCTATCACCATGGCCACAGATCGATCCTGCGAGTATTCCCGCAGGTGGGACTTACCCCGCCCCCGCTTGGCAGGCCACCTTAGAATTGACTCCCTCGAAACCTTCTGTGGAGATCGAGTTCCCAGCGGCTGAAGGGGCGGTTTTTGAGTGCGAGGCTTTTTGTGCCTCTCAAGTCCAGCAGTCTGACATTCGTATTGTTGCGGATCGAATTTCGCCAATGCCAACAGCCGATCAGATCGCGGAAATACAAGCCGCGATGAATCCTCCTGCCGGGACAGCACTAGAGCCCGCGATGCAGCAAAGAATTAAAGACTATCGAGCACGAATCAGTACCCTTGGTCGCGATGTCATTGCGATTGCAGAAGACGGCTTGGTAGCGGGAACCAAGGCGGCGCGATTCACATCGCCCGATCCAATCTTTACCATTCCAGCGGGTCCCGCTGGTAAGAATGTTCGTTTAACGATCTGCGACCTGCAATTAACACCCTCGAGCAAGTCAACCAGCCGCGTGAGGGTTCGGGTAGGACCACCGATACAACGCTTCCATGCAATCGGGCACTGGACACCTGATACCAACAATGCGGCACAAGCAAAAACGACCGGCGTTGGACTCATCAAAGGTGGCCAGTGCGCATTGCAAGTAAGTGTTCGCAGGGTAGGAGGGTTTGCTGGACCGATTCATGTGACTTGCGAAGGCTTGCCTCCTGGAGTCGTGGTATATCCTGCCATCATCGCTCCAGGGCAAACCGAAACCCAGCTTGTGTTCTATGCCGAAGAAAACGCGACGAATTGGGTTGGGACGATCCAGCCCGTCGCCAAAGCCACGTTGACCGACTCCAACAATGCCGCGCAGGAAGTAACCCAACCGATTCGTCCGTGTACGGTCGCGGTATCTGCATCGGGAGATCGTGGCTTGCCACAAGCTCGTGTTTCGAGCCAATGGCAAATGAAAGTCATCGAGAACGAGCTAGCTCCCATCCAAATCAAAGCAGGGGATGGACCAGGTTGGGTTCTCGAAGTGCCTCTTGGAGGTAGCGCCAAGTTGCCTGTGAAAGCAGTGCGACGGGCCGGTGGGGATCAAAAGGGGATCATGCGCCCCCAGAATGTGCCCGCAAAAGTCACTTTTGCGGAATTCGAATTGCCACCCAATGCAGCCGAAGCGGCCCCTGAAATCAAAATAGCTGCCGACGCTACGGTTGGCGAGTACACACTTTGGTTTCAAACCGAGATCGTCATTAAGCAGTCTTTGCATCCGGAATCCCATGCAAGGCTGGTGGCTTACAGGGATCGGATTCAAGCCAAGCTCGCCGATCCGAATTGGACCGGAGATCGCCCAGCTGCCGAGAAAATCATCGCAGAAACAAATCCCAAAATAGAGGCGATCGCTAAAGAGATCGCACCTAGAGATTTTCCGACATTTACCACTTGCGCTCCATTCAGGTTGCGTATCGTCCCTGCACCAGAAGCACCCAAATAATCCGCTCTCGAAAGAAACCGCCGCGAGGCCAAACCATGTGCATCAGCATCCTTAGATATCTAGAGATCCATCGATTGAACCTCACAAAGTTTTGCACGCTCTTTGCTATGCTGTTCCTTGCACCAGCAGGTTTCAGTCAGTCACCTGCCGAAGTCAAGGATTATGCCAATCATGTGTTACCGATCCTGCGAGCCAACTGCCTTGCATGCCACAACACGCAAAAAGCAGAAGGCGGATTGAACCTTGAGTCGTTCGAGAAACTGTCCAAGGGCGGCGATAGCGGTGCGTCGTTTGTAGTCGGTAAAGGGGCCGAGAGCGAATTGGTCCGAAGGGTTCGTGCGACCGACGAATCGGTGATGCCACCGGATAAAAATGCCGTGGGAGCCAAACGCCTCACCGCCGACGAAGCGAACTTACTGCAAGCCTGGATCGATGCTGGTGCACCAGCAGGCGTTCTCAAACCTTCCAGCAATGCTCAATGGAAGCAGGTCCCCGAGACGGTTCGTCCTATGTATGCGATGGCTGCAAGCCCAGATGGACAATGGGTCGCGACCGGTCGTGCCAACCAAACCATCGTGTATCGATGGCCGTCGCTTGATGCAGCCTCTGACGTCGCGTTTTTGGTTGATCCGGCAACTCAGTCCCAACTGCAAACCCAACTGCCGGTGTCTCACTTGGATATGGTCCAATCGATCGCGATCAGTCCCGATGCCTCCAGGATCGCAACCGGTGGATTCCGAGATATCAAGATTTGGAAAAGAAATACAGGGGTTGCCGAAGACGGACTCGGTGCATTGCTCAAAGGAGCCCATGCGGTCTCGATTGCGGGTAATGGACTTTCGATCGCCAAAGCAACCCGTACGCCCACGCTCGAAATCCTTCGAGCCGATAAAGGTGCTGTATCGCATACGCTGGAATGTCCTAGTGTCGTTTCCTCCATGGCTTGGAGCAACGATGGAACGAAACTGTGGGTTATTGGTGAAGACGCGGCGGCTTATTGGTTCACCTTAGAACCCAACGAGACGGCTACCCCTGTTGCAATCAAACCTGCGTTTGTGGGAAAGGTCGAGCAACCTCTCAAGGCACTTGTGACCAATGATGGACAATCTTTTGTGGGAATTAGTCCTGAAAAGAAAACACACTGGTGGGGCATGACCACTGGCACACCCGAGGCACCTGCAACCCTTAACAAAATCGATCGCTTGGGGGATGTCGCCGACGTGATTGGACTGGGCCGATACGAAGAAGGTGGAGTTCCTCGTATTTTGGTCGCTACCGGTGATGGAAATGTTCGCGTGGTTCAAGGTACCGATGGAGCGATCTTGAGAACGGTTGGCCACGGTGGACCTATTCAGCATGTGCTGGCGGCGGGAGACTCGAGCAAATTCGCGACCATCGGTGCTGACGGCCTGATCAAGGCTTGGAAGTCTGCCGATGGAGGGTTGCTTTGGGAACAAAAGATCGACTCTTTAGGGCAACACAAAATCGAGCAGGCCGAATTGGTCCTGGCCAGACACAAATCGAAGGTCGACCGAGCGACTACCAAAGTCCCAGAGCTTGAGAAAGCAAAGCAGGCTGAGATGGAAGCGCATGGGAAACTGCAAACATCCCGGACCCAAATCATGGAGGAACTGGGCAAAAAGCAGACGGAACTCGATGCTCAGACCAAAGCGGTTGCCGACAGCGAAGCGGCCATGGTTGCAGCCAAAGCCGCAGTCGATGAGGCGATGAAAAAGATGGAAGCTGCGGCCAAGGATGTCGAAGCCAAGAAGCAGACTCAAGCCACCGCGATGAAAGCCAAAACGGATGTAGAGGCCAAATTGACAACGATGGACAAAACGATTGCAACGGCAGCCCAAGCCATCGAAAAAGCCGCTGCAAACCTCTCGCAGTTCCAAGCAAGCTTAGAACAAGAAAAGCAAAAAACAGCGCAAGTTGAGCAAGGCTTCATGCAAGTCCAAGCAGCAGCGGTGCCTTTGCCGGTGGTCAAGGGAACCTTTACGGCGGACCATCGAAGCATCGTCACTGCACGCAATGATGGTTCGATTTCTATCCTGCGTGGCGATAAAGGGATTCAGCAAACCGTTCTGCTAGGTGGACAAACCAATGTCCATAGCTTGGTCTCAACCGCAACGGGATTCCTCTGCGAAACACTTGAAGACGGACGGGCACTGGTATGGGATTGGGGGAATCGATGGGTACTGGAACGCACGATCGGCAATGCCAATGAGTCGCCATTTAGCGATCGAGTCACCGCGCTGGATTGGAGCCAGGAGGGTCAGCACTTGATCGTTGGCAGTGGCGCTCCGAGCCGTTTCGGTGAATTGAAGATGATACGTGTTGCCGATGGAGTGATTGCCAAAGATTGGGGGCAAGTCCACAGCGACTCGATCTTGGTCGCGAAGCTTTCACCCGATGGGTTGACGGTGGCTACGGGCGCAGCCGATAAGCTCATTCGGCTTCATCGCGTCGATGCAGACGTCCCACCACGAACGCTCGAGGGACATACCCACCACGTGCTCGGGGTGACTTGGCACGACGATAGCCATTGGATTGCAAGCGCTTCGGCGGATAACACCATCAAGATTTGGGATGTGGAAAGCGGATCGGCCACACGGACCATCCCCGGTTTTGGCAAAGAGGTAACTGCCCTGGCTTTTGTGGGTCGAACCAATCAAGTCGTGTCTTCTTCTGCGGATCGGCAGGTCCGTGTGCACGATGCGAGCAATGGTGGTCAAGTCCGAGTCATCGGAGGTCCTGGTGAGGCCGTGTATTGCTCGGTGGTCGCTGGTAAAGTACCCATGGCATTTGCGGGCGGACAGGACGGAGTGCTTTGGATTTGGCAACTCGATAACGGTCAAGTTCTTCAGCAATTGAAATGATCTAAACTGGCGATCCATACAAGCGACCAAACTGGGACTGAAATGACTAGCAGTAAAGACTCCATTCAATATCAGTCCTGTCCGGTGTGCGGCATGGGATTTCGCCCCTGGCGAGCGAAGCAGGTTGGCGACCACCGCTATTGCATGGATGTCTGCAACGCATGTGGGTATTGCTTTGTAAATCCCAGGCCTTCGTTAAGTTTCTTGATGGAATACTACTCGACCTTTGGTCACGGGGATGCGGATTCTGGTAAAGCCCCCCCTACCCTGGCGCAAGTGACCCAGAATGAGCGGGTCTTTCCCAATTCCACCGTGGATGCCCATCGTTTGGTAAGCACGATCTCGAAGCTCGCTTTCACCAGTACTACCAAAAAATTTCTCGATGTCGGCTGTGGATATGGTTTCTTTAGCGCCGAAGCACTTCGGCAAGGTTTCGATGTACAGGCCTTGGAGCTAGCCACCAACGAGCGCCGCATTGCACAGGAGCTGACAGGACTAGAACCTGTCGCCTCATCGTTTGAAGATTATCAGTGCCCCGCTGGCTCGCTGGGAGTGGTCTTGATGAGCCAGATACTCGAGCACGCCTTGGACGTGAACTTATGGGTTGCCAAATCGCGAGAATTCCTCGCCAAGGATGGAATTCTGGCGATCGCGTTGCCAAACTACGGCAGTTTCTTTCGTAGACTGCTTCAAGAGCGAGACCCATTTGTGTGCCCGCCAACCCATTTGAATTTTTTCAATCCACATAGCTTGAGCAAACTGATGACCAAGCATGGCTTTGTCATCGAGAAAATAGAATGGGTCTCAAGACTTCCGAAATCGACTTTTGAACGGCGTGTACCTAGCGTTGCCAAGCCCCTGCTACCGGTTGTTCATTTAGGCACTCGCATGTCTTTAGGACTCATCGACATGATGCGACTAGGAATGATCATCAGCATTTACGGTAGAAAAACAACTTAGCGACCTTAGTGCGTATCTTGAATCAAGGGCGTATTAAGGACCGGGCGATGGTGTTGAGCTAAGATCGCCTTGACTTTGAATCGTTGGGATCGGGTTCCCTCCATGGCAAAAAACACGACACGATCGATCCCCAATTTGTTCCAGTGCGGATTTGTCATGATCGATTCAATCTGCTTTCGCATGTCGTCGGCTTCGCTTACGTAGACTGCGGTGTCTTGTGAAAACAGAACGTAAACGCCTGAGAATTCCAGGTGCCAAGGATTTTCATCAAGCCGCAGCTGAGGTAGCTTCTTATGCTGGCTGATCCATTCCTCGCGTTCCTTGGCGGCTGGTTTAGAGGCGACCTTGGACATTTTGCAGATCTCTAGTGCTGTAAGCCGATACTCCAGCGAGCCAGCAACGCTTGGTGAAGCACCATAAAGTTCCGTCAAGCGATCCAATTCAGAAGCGAAATCCGGGCTTAAAAGAATCTCATGCAAGGTCTTATGATAATCGATCTCGATCAATCGCAATGCTACTTCGCTTGCATGGCTGATGGAATCGAAAAGCGACCGATCGATTCGAACTTCCGGTTTGGTGGGCGTAGGCAGCTTGCCCTCTTTATCCAGGTCCAAAAGGTAACGATTCCATACCTCCGCGTTTGCGTCTAAGCCTTGCTCGTTGCAAGATCGGATGAAGTCACGATTCAGCGTTGCATTGCATAAAAGGTACTCGATGCTGTGACCCTCGGCGATGTTCAGATAGGTATCGATAATCGTCTTTTCGGTCTTGTCATCGAATGGCTTAGGCCTCTTCTTGCCCTTGGCGGTGCTCGGAGCGCTTTCGATAGGATCTTCTGGACCGTCGACCAAATCCCCGACTTGTGTTTTCTCCAGACGCTTACGGATCTTGTCTGCGTACTCGGGTGAAAGTTCAAAACCCATGAATTGACGCCCAAGTTTCTTTGCGACGCACAAAGTGGTACCGCTGCCACCGAAGGGATCTAGCACAAGGTCTTGAGGGTTGCTCGATGCGCGGATGATCCTAGCCAAGAGTTGCTCTGGCATTTGGCACCCATGAAAACCCTCACGCTCTTTGAAGGTGCCAGCCACTCGAGCAAAGTACCAAGTATCGTGGCTTGGACCAAAACTTTGGGGGGCATCCTGTGGGCGTGTAATCCAAGTGTTGTCGGGTAGACGACCATTAGGATTAGCTCTCGCATCGGCATAGACCAATTGTCGAGCCGACTGGACGCGGATCTGAGGATTGAGCCGATTGAAAGTGAATCTACTGGTGTCTTTAGTAAAGTGAAACAAATGGGTATGCGATCGGCTGAATCCGTTGACGCAGTTGACACCAAAGGTGTAGTACCAGATCACCCAACTGCGGCAGTGGAATCCGATTTTCTTTGCCTCAATTTTTAACTCGGCCGCATACTCATCTCCGATCGCAAGCCAGAACGTACCATCGGGCTTAAGAACCCGATGAATTTGACCGATCCATTTTCGGCTCCAATCCAGATATTCTTCCTCTTGCTTCTTGTCATCATAGACATCGTATTTATAACCGATGTTAAACGGAGGGTCGGCAAACACTAGATCTACCAAGCCAGCATCGAGCGAACTTAGCAGTTCCATGCAATCGCCCTGGTGCAGTTGATTTTTTGGAAGTGTCACAGCGTTCCCTATTGCTAACCGAGAAAAATCTAAGAAGTCATCGAGCAATCAGTTTACCAGCAACCGACGAACCTTAAAACTTGAATTCAATTCGCCTTGTAGAGCACACCTTCAACGGTGCAAGCTATCTGGATACTTTGCCGCCGATGGTGATTATCGAGGGAACCGCAAGCGATAGTTTTTTTGATCCAATCGGTAGCGTGCCGACTCCCAATCGATGACCAAATCCGTGGGAGAATCACTGAGCTCACGAATCAGATTCCCACGTCGCCAAGCAGGGGAATTCGAAGGTGGAACCCGCTTGGCTTTTTCAATTTCCCGATCGCTCAGCAGTGGTGGTAGTTGCAGTACATCGATCAGTTGAGCGTGATACCCTTGATCGGACAATTCATGGTATCGGATATCGATTTTTTTCTTGATGCTCCAATCGGTATTTTTATCCAGTTGCTGGATCAGCCAGAGTTTGCTGATCCAGTCAATCCTGCCTACTAGCAGCATCGGCGGTTGCCCCTGATTCTTCGGGATGGTGTCGATTTGATTGAGTGTCATTTGCCAAAGTTCAAGGATTTCCCACGCTTCGCTTGGAGCATCGGGCCTTTTGTCCAACCAGCTTTTGAGCGAACGCAGATACACCCGAGAAATCTCTCTGGCTCGGAACTCATTCCCCATGCGGTCCGGAACCGAACGCACCAGCATCCAGTCTCTTGCGAACTCGCGGGTTGCTTCGGGAACCGACCGCAATTGAATGACGTTGGGATCATCGGTCTGCTCGACCCAGTCCAAAACCAATGCTGTCGCACCGATTCGTAGCCACTGCGATTGCTGACAAAGCCCTGAGTCTCCGATCGCGATTTCGATCCTTTGAATGGGTTGAAATAAATGGGCGTACTGAGCGAAACTCCAATAAGGCTCTGACAATAGTTTTCGCAAAAGCGGATCGCACCGAAAAATGGGGCGTTTTCTGTCATAACTGCCAAAGCCGATCACTCGATCAACATTCGCCGCGCGGGAAGAAATCCAAAACCGACTTTCCGAATCCAAATGACCAGATCCGTCCAAGATGCTGCGACAGGCAAGAAACGCTGTCGCTTTTTTTCGATGGGGTCGCAAAGCAACCCCGATCAACAACCATCCAAAGATCCATACGATCGGGCTGTGCAATCGACGAAGCCCTGACGCAGCTAACATCCATTGCCATGGCTTCATGGGAAAACCAAGCAGTTGCTCGGAGTTTGCTAGATCCCCGATCCCAGAGGGGGTAGACTCGGGCTTCCAACTCGTACCCCTGAGTGCACTAAGGACGATCGCCAATCCAAGCATGCATCCAAGCCAAACCAAGGCAAACATCCGATAGATCACAAGTGGCAGAAACAGAAACGCCAAGCCTAACCACCAAGCGATCAGCCACGGCCCGCTGGCAATTCTCATGTCATAAGACTCATGCTGCCCCAGGGTGTGTCCAAAGGCATCGCTGTTGGATTTGATCAGTGACCATTGATCTACCGGTCGGTTAGCTTCCAGTGCCGCTTGCAAAATCCGTTCGTTTGCTAATTGATAACAAACGACTTGCCGAGGACTGAAGGTTTCTGGAGTTGCTGCTTCGATCAGAGCCGTCGACAGGTCAGCGGATCCTCCCATCTCCAGAGACAAGCTTGATCCGTTTGCCAGAAACCATCTCAGAGGATTCGAGCTCGGAGCGATCGGCAATCGACCTTGGATCGCCCGAAGCAGGGACGAGAACTCTCCCAGGGAGTCTTTATTGGCATCCTTGGGATGTCGGCAGAAAAATTCGCATTCGAGTCCGAGGTAACGATGAAGCAGTTGCGGTTTATTCGCCGTTTTGGCCCGCGTCGACCTGCTCCAAATACTCTTGGACTTTCGCCTCTGTATCTTTCTCAACGAACTTCACCCAACTCTGCAGCTTATTGCCAATGGAGGTCGAATCCGAAATGTTGGATAGATCGTTGGGGGCTGTCATCTTCCCGGGAAGTTTTGTGATTTCCTCGCCAGAAGAGATATCGATTGTCTCCCTTTTCATCGATGCACCTTTGACAAGAAAAACCTTAAGAGATCCGCGACGGTCCAATCGTTTCGGTGGTCAGACCTTTATTCTAAAGTCCCGGGTAGTTCCAAGCACTATCCGGGACCAAAAAATCGTCGACTTTCTACTAAGCACTTTCCTTGCGTTGTGGCAAGGACTTGGTCGAGCCGATTTTTCCGGTCTGCTCATCCAGATCGATCCTGTAGAGAGTCCCTTCTTCTTGCTCTGGAAGGTCGAACATGATGTCGATCATGATTTCTTCGACAATACTTCTTAGGCCCCGGGCTCCGACGCTCTTGGTATGGGCTTTTTTGGCGATGGCGATCAGAGCATTCTCGGTGAATTCCAGTTGGCAGTTTTCCATCCCAAAAAGGGCTTGGTATTGTTTGATCAGGGCATTTTTCGGCTCTGTCAGGACCTTGATCAACCCAGACACATCCAAAGGTGCCAATGCAGTTACTACCGGGAGGCGTCCGACAAGTTCGGGAATCAGACCGAACTCGAGGATGTCGTCGGAGTGGACTTGTCCAAGCAGAGTTGCCACATCTTTTTCTTCCTTGACAGTGGAACCTGGTCCGAATCCGAGGGACTTTTTACCCAAGCGTTTGGAGATGATCTCGTCGATTCCGACGAACGTGCCACCGCAGATAAAGAGGATATTGGTGGTATCGATTTGGATGTACTGTTGCTCTGGATGCTTTCGGCCTCCTTGCGGGGGGACGTTGGCAACGGTTCCTTCGAGCATTTTCAGCAGCGCTTGCTGAACACCTTCTCCTGACACGTCCCGCGTGATCGATACGTTCTGACTTGTCTTGCCTATTTTGTCGATCTCATCGATGTAGAGGATTCCTCGCTGTGCTGCATCGATGTCGAAATCTGCGGCGTGCAGAAGTTTGAGCAAGAGGTTCTCGACGTCTTCGCCGACATAACCGGCTTCGGTCAGTGTGGTGGCGTCACCGATGGCAAATGGAACATTGAGCATCTTGGCTAGGGTTCTAGCCATAAGTGTCTTGCCGCTACCGGTCGGCCCTACCAGCATAATGTTCGATTTCTCGATTTCGACGTTGGACCCTTCCCACTCGGCGCTCAACCGCTTGTAGTGATTGTGAACAGCAACAGCTAGAGTTCGTTTGGTCTGTGTTTGGCCGATTACGTACTGATCGAGATGCTCGACGATCGAGCGAGGGGTTGGTATTTCGTTGAATAACTTTTTGCTAGGGCCTCGGCGGCGTTGTTCTTGTTGAAGCATCGAAGAGCAAAGGTCGATGCACTCACCGCAGATGTAGACTTCGCCTGGCCCTTCAACCAAGGGACCGACATCTCGATAGCTTTTGCGACAGAAAGAGCAGTTCTTTTTCGTATTGCTGTTACCAGAAGTTCTCCTGCTGGCAACCACATCTTTACCTGACGACATACTCGACTCCAAATCTATCGCTTCCCCAAATGCTTACGGTGCATCTGGCTCAGCGATGGGGACACGGGTTGGTTGCTCGATGGCCTGCAGATAAGGACCCTGCAAACCGGCATTCCGTGCCTTGGATTTCGAGCTTTGGGTATTGGTTCCCCATGGGCATGGATGCCCTATGGGTGCGGCCTCCCAGACCGATCTTTGTTGCTTTCTGGAACCTCGACGATGATTCCTCACCGCTCTTCATCTTACCACATGAATCACTGGCTCGATATCATTCGATCGCCGATGTGAATTCAAAGATCCGATGAGGATTGGTTCGTCGATTCATGAAGCTGATCTTTCGATGTGTTTTTCGAAAGCAACGCCTCAATCTTTCGGAATTCCTGGTCGTTCAAGTCACCCTCGGTTCTCATTTCCTCAAAATTCTTGCGGACGATGTCCTCGATTTGCAGATTGTGAGCATTAATACTACGCAGTCGGGATAAACCATACAACGCGATCAAACTCACAACCACCAATACAAGGACTCCGGTAATGGTTTGCACGACCGGATCGTCGAAGAACGCTAGAGGAATCGCCAACCTAGGTGCTGCTGTGTCCATGGTAGGTTGCACCCGATGGGGTGCTGACTTGTGCTACGTTGAACGGTATAGAGCTGACCCTCATTGGCCCGAAGACTCCTAAACAAAGTGAATCCCTCAGTAATCCACGCACCAATGGTACGGCTAGCGGGGGGATTAAGTCCAGAGTTTCGGACTGTTTTTTCCGAATTTCTCTCAAGTCACGCAAGCAAGCGGTCGCCCAACAGGGGGGGCTTAAGCCCAACCAAATCGCTCCTTGGGATCCTTCAATGCTTGATGCAACCGATGCAGGGCTTCGGTTTCGATCTGCCTGACTCGCTCTCGTGTCAAACCCAACTCTTGGCCGATCTCTTTGAGAGTGTGCGGAGGGGTATTATCCAACCCGAATCGCATCCGCAATATTGTCGCTTCCCTGGGATCCAAAGTCCCGATCAAATCCAATGCCGTTTTTAAAACGTCGTGATCGAGCAACTCTTCGTCTGGGCTCTTGAGCCGCTCATCCATCACCATTTCACCAAGCGACCAACCTTGTTCGGATTGGTCCCCTTGGGGAGTGGCATTGTGAATCTGTATGGCCTTCTTGATGATCGGTAACTTTTTCTTGGGCAATCCCAAGAGACGAGCCGTTTCCTCTTGGGTCGGTACCCGCCCGAGTTCCTCGCTAAGGCGGTTCGTGGCCCTCCTCCATTTGCTCAGCAGTTCGACCATGTAAGCTGGAATGCGGATGGTTTTCGAGGAGTTGATCAAAGCTCGCTTGATCGATTGCTTGATCCAATAGCTTGCGTAGGTGCTAAATCGGGTTCCCATTTCCGGGTCGAACCCTTCGACAGCCCTGAGCAATCCCAAATTGCCTTCCTCGATGAGGTCCTGCAACCCTAGCCCTTTGCCGACATAATTGCGAGCGATGTTGACCACCAGCCGCAAATTGGCCCGAACCATCCGATCCCTAGCCTCCGCATCACCTTGGCCGACGAGCCTTGCCAAAGACTGCTCCTCTTGAGCTGTCAAAAGACGTGTCTCGTTGATTTCACGCAGGTAGGTTTCCAAGGGACTCTGCAAGTGGTCTGCCTCGGGCTTCAAACGCTTTTTGCTCAGCACGCGAACCTCTTCGTCGACCGTGTCCTCCACGCTGTCATCGAACGGATGGGGGGAAGCCATGATTGAGCCTAAACGTGTTGGGGAGTTCAAGGTGAAAGCAGTGCGCCAAGATGCGAGAACCTTCCCGCTGTCTGGTGGATCGGCCATCGGGTGAAATAATTGCTAAGAAATCCCAAGCGAAACCACGTGTAACGGATTTGCGGTGTACGTAATCCGACGCCAAAATGCTACAATCCAAGCTCCGAGTCAATTGTGCCGACTTTGCCGCCTGCGTCACTGCAACCCTGGCCTACCCAAAGTAGTCGGCCTATCGGCTTTTCAGCAGGCGTTTACCCATTAGCCATTCACCACAACTAACAAGGAACAAAATGCTCACAACGACGCAGCCTGTCGGCAATCTAACCCCGTGGCGATCGCTGGCCATGAAAGTCCTCGACGGTGCGTCGATCTCGAAATCCGAAGCGCTGGAGATTCTCAATTCACCAGACGACCAACTCCTGGAACTGGTCGATGCGGCCTACCACATCCGAAGAAAAGCCTTTGGCAAAACTGTCCAGCTCTACTTCTTGATGAACGCCAAGAGCGGTCTATGTCCAGAAGACTGCCACTACTGCTCCCAATCGAAAATCTCGGATGCCCCGATCCCCAAATACAACATCCTCAGCCGCGATAAACTCCTCGAAGGGGCCAAGCTGGCGGCTCAAAGACAGAGCAAAACCTATTGCATCGTCATCAGTGGCAGGGCTCCGAACGAACGAGAAATGCAAGCCGTCGAGAAAATCGTTCCGGAGATCAAGCAGATGTACGGCCTGAACATCTGCGCTTGCCTAGGCCTGCTCAATGAAGCCCAAGCCAAACGATTAGCAGCAGCCGGAGTGGATAAGGTCAATCACAATCTGAACACCTCCGAGCAATACTACAAAGAAATCTGCACCACCCATACCTTCGATGACCGCGTCGAAACCCTCAAAAATGTCCGCAAAGCCGGCTTGGAACTCTGCAGCGGTGGGATCATCGGGATGGGTGAAAGCCGCCAAGACATCGTCGATATGGCGTTCTCCCTCAAAGAACTCTCGGTCGAATCGATCCCCCTGAATTTTCTCCATGCCATCGATGGAACACCGATGCAACAGCAGGAGTATCTAACCCCCCGCGATTGCTTAAGAGCGCTTGCCATGTTCCGATTCGTCAACCCAAAGAGCGAATTGAGGATTGCAGGTGGGCGAGAACGACACCTCCGATCTCTCCAACCGCTGGGTCTCATGATCGCCAACAGTATCTTCGTCGGCGATTACTTGACTACCCAAGGCCAAGCTCCATCGGATGATTATCGCATGATTCAAGACTTGGGATTCGAAATCACAGGCCAAGTGGCCTTGCCCGACGAGACACTCCATTCCGAAAATACATGCACCAATCCGACCGGATGCGGGTCCTGCTCATAACCTCAAACTCAAACCCATCGAAAGGTTTCCAATGCCTAAGCTGACCGTTGAAGGTATCGGTGAATTCGAAATCCCTGCCGGCAAAAGACTTATTAATGCTCTTCGCGAAGATGTCAAGAGCGATCAATTGCACGCTTGTGGTGGCAATGCACGATGCACCACATGCCGAGTCGAAATCCTTGCCGGAGAACCATCGAGCATGACCGTCACGGAAAAACAACTGCTCGAATCTCGTTCGCTCAGCGGCGTGAGACTCAGTTGCCAGATACTTTGCCAAGAGGACATGACCGTTCGAATCATCAGCCGACTCGAAGGGTCTGGACGCAAGGACTGCGGTTCTGCTTGCGCCCCTGAGATTGCTCCAAATCCCGTCGAGTGGACCACCAAGACCTGACCCCGGTGGTAGATCATGTTCCTTGTCGATAATCCAGTTCTGCAACGCGAGTTGCTATCGAACTTGCGAGCCCCAAGGGCCTTCGTATTGCTTCTTGTGTACCAACTCGCTTTGGCATCGGTCATCATACTGGCCTACCCCCGGGAAACTCGGATCGACTTGACCTCCGAATCGGCAGCAGCCCAAAAGCTGGTGGACTTTTTTTTCATCGGACAATTCGCCATCGCATCGCTGATGGCACCAAGCTTCTCGGCCGGTGCGATCACTGGCGAAAAAGAACGCAAAACCTACGAGATGCTGCTGGCTAGCCCTTTGAACACCGGTAGCATCGTTTTTGGCAAGCTCACCGCGGCGTTGACGCATTTGGTCGTCCTAATGATCAGCTCTCTGCCGATCATCATGCTGTGTTTGCCCCTAGGTGGCGTTTCGATCTATGAGCTTCTTGCAGCGTACATTGGACTTTTGTTCGCGATTTTACTCTTCGGTTCTATCAGTGTCTTTTGCTCCTCCTACTTCAAGAGAACCGCTTCCTCTCTGGTCGTCAGTTATGTCATCATCCTGCCGCTGCTGATGGTCGGTGTGTTGACTTGGACGGCCCTATCGGCAAGAGCAGACCTGCGACTGATCGTCACCACGACGCTGGTTCCAACGATATCGATCGTTTTTAGTTTGATCCTGCTGTCGGTAGCAGCAAGACGGTTGCTATATCCCCCAGATATCGGTAGCCAAGGCGACGAGGTGGTCGATTTGGAAAACGAGCAAAAGAAGGCTGTAGGATTGGTTATCCAGCGCGACCAATTCCCCGACAACCTGTTCGCTCCACCCAGACGACGAACACTCATGAAGGACGACGCCAATCCGATCTACGACAAAGAGATGCATGCAGAGCTGTTCAGCCAAGGTACATTGATGCTCAGATTGGTGATCCAACTGAGCATGATCTTGGCCATCCCTCTGATGGCCGCATTTCTATTCTGGAAACCCGACTTGGCTTATCTATATGTCAGCTATGTTCTGGTTTTCAATATCCTAAGTGCCCCGGTGTTTGCCGCAGGAGCGATCACCAGCGAGCGAGAACGCCAGACACTGGATCTACTGCTGACAACCACGATCTCCAACAGCCAAATCCTATGGGGTAAATTCCTCTCGGGTTACCGCGTCGCAGCCGTGCTGACTGGTTTCCTGATGTTCCCCATGCTACTTGCATGCATCAACCCCGAAGTCGCACGCAATATCTTAGCGGTATTAGCATTCACCATCATCATTTTCTTCGCCTCGGTCTTCAACTCGGTACTCTCCTTGTTCATCTCATCGATTGTTCGCAAGACCAGCACTGCTTTGATGCTCTCCTACATCACGCTCATTGCGCTGTATCTGCTCCCGATCGCAGTCTACTCGTTGATCACCAGCAGCACTCCGGACCCAGATGTTCTGCGTAATCTGGATTACCTAGGAACCACCAGCCCGTTTATGGCCGCAAAGAGCGTGCCGATGGCTAGCGTCCAATCCGGCTTGGAGATGTCCCGAGCCAATTTCGGAAACCCGATTCTAGTACTGGCCTATCTGGCCATCACCGCCGTAATGACAATAGTCCTGTTCAACTTAACAGCAGTTCTACTGAGAAGTCGCTGGAGACTTACTGGACGAGGTTAAACCGTATGCAAATTCCACCCTTTGGCTTCGGGCCCTCAGAGGCGATGAAACAACTCTCGCAGTGGTTAGGCAACCCTGCCTTGAACCATGCCATTAAAGAAGCCGCCCAGAAGCTTGGTATCAAAGAGGTCCCATCGGCATCCAACGTTCAGGAAGTTTTGAAACAAGCAGGAAAGTGGCTCGAACAAGCGACCGAGCCACTTTTTACCAGCAATGCAGCTTCGAGCAAACGAAATCTGGAAAACGGAATCAATGCCACCGGAGAGCTGTTTCACTCCCGCTGGACCAGCCAACCGATCAGTCAAAGTGCAAGCCGCCTTGCAGCGTATCTGCACTCTGGATATTCGCAGGATCCTGCCATCTCCCAGGAAGTTGAACGTCTACTGATTGCCTCAAGCGGTGCTGCTGGGGCACTGGTTATCGCCAACCTCCCCACGGCAGTTCAGATTGTTGCTAAAGATAATCCGAACGTTATCTTACCCAGGATCGCATGCCTGCGACTGCCCGTCGCTGGGACCCCAAGCGGAGTTCATCTGCGGCATTTGATCGATGCAACTGGAACCCAAGTCACCGAGATCGGTAGCAACTCGGATTGTCTTCACGACGACTATGCAAAAGCCGCTGCGATGCATCCCGGCGCGCTGATCTTCCAAGCATCACCTCTGAGCGCCCAAAACGATGCATTTGCCGCGATCGAGCATGCCAAGACGACTCGGGGACTCGTATGCACCCTGGCTTTGGATGCTAGCCTGGTTGACTTGCAGTGGTCCGACAGCATCACCAACGCCCTGAGTCGCTCATGGGACTCAGGACCTGACCTGATCATCGCTCCGACGAACTATCTGCTAGGAGGTCCCTACGCGGCTGTGATATTGGGCAAGAAAAGTGCCATCGATCGCCTTCGCCCTATCGCCGAACAGCTCGGTGCTTATCCGGATCGAATCACCCAAGCTCTTTTGCATTCGGTGCTCAGGGAATCTCTTCAAAACGATGGATGGACCAAATCTCCCGTGGGTTCTGTCCTATCGACCAGCGCAGCGAATCTTGAGAACCGCGCCCAGAGACTTGCGATCCAGTTGCAGGGTCTATCTACCATCGCCCGCGTCGAGATCCTCGGCCAACCCCACCGCATCGGCAACGGCCCTTGGACCGCCCTGAAACTTCCAACCTCGATCGTCCGGATCTACCCCCAAACGAGCTCGGTTGCCAAATTGAGCGAGGCGCTCGAAGCCAATCGCCCTGCCATTTGGGGACAAGTTTACTCGGACCATATCGATTTGGTGCTCCGCAGCGTCGATCCGGCCGATGATTCTCAGATAGTGCAAGCTTTCACGACTCTCAATCCCTCCGATTAGGACACATCTTGACTAGCAACGGTGACCAAACAGCCTGGATCCATCTTCATCCCAACGACCACTGCGTTGTGGCTTTGCGGAAATTCGCCAAAGGCGAGTCGCTGCAACTGCCAGAGCAACCGGTGATCCAACTCAGGAAAGATATCGCTGCGGGACATAAAATCGCAATCGCTTCACGACACGTTGGAGAGCCTGTCGTCAAATACGGTTGGCCCATCGGAGTTGCGACCTCCAACATCGTCCCTGGCGATCATTTGCACGATCACAACCTCAAATGCCATCACGAACTGGACTACGAGGGTCTAGCGAGTCAAACTCCAACACCACCAGCGAAGCTACAAGGGAAAACCTTCCAGGGCTTTTCAAGACCTAGCGGTCGCGTTGGAACGCGGAACTACATCGCGGTGATATCCACCGTCAATTGCTCGGCAGGGGTTTCGAAAGCCGTCGCTCGGCATTTCGACGCCGATGTTTTGAGTCCCTTTCCCAACGTCGATGGCGTCATTGCTTTTACCCATGATAGCGGTTGCGGGATGGCTCTTGAGGGGATCAAGCATCGCACGCTTGGACGCGTTCTCGGTGGGATCGCAAAACATCCGAACATCGCAGCCTATGTTCTCATAGGTCTCGGATGCGAACAAAACACACTTGGTCATCTCCAGAAATCGCAAAAGCTCGTCACGCTCCAGGGCGTACGATGGAAAGCCCAAGGGTCCGAATCTACCACCCAAGACATACCTGTTCTGTCGATCCAGGACAGCGGAGGAACCAAAGCGACGATCCGCAAAGCGGTGGAAATGGTCCAGTCGTTGCTGCCCCAAGTCAACGCGATGCAAAGAACGACGGTTCCAGCCAGCGAGATCGTTCTTGCGACCAAATGCGGTGGGTCGGATGGATATTCGGGCATCACTGCCAATCCGGCTCTAGGGGTCGCTTCGGATTTGCTAGTAGCCCACGGTGGTACATCGATCCTATCGGAAACGACCGAACTCTACGGTGCCGAACAGCTTTTCACCAAACGCGCTGCAAGCGTCGAAGTCGCAAGAAAATTGCTTGACAAACTCGTTTGGTGGCGAGAGTACACGGCACACTACGGCGAAGACATCGACAACAATCCTTCGCTAGGCAACAAAGCGGGTGGGCTGACAACAATCGTCGAAAAATCGCTCGGTGCCGCAGTCAAGGGAGGACAGACGGCACTCCAAGATGTCATCGAATACGCCGAGCAAACCAGCAAGCGCGGTCTTGTGATCATGGACGCACCTGGCTTTGATCCTGTATGCGTTACCGGCATGGTATCCGGAGGTGCCAACGTGGTCGTTTTCACGACAGGCCGAGGAAGTTGCTTTGGTTGCAAACCAGTCCCGAGCCTAAAGGTAGCCACGAACACCCCACTTTTCGAGCGCATGAACGACGACATGGACCTTGACATGGGTACCATACTCCAAGGCGAATCGATCGAACAAGCCGGCCAACGTCTCTTTGACGAAATCCTCGATACCGCTAGCGGAAAGAAGACCAAGAGCGAATTGCTAGGCTACGGGGAAGACGAGTTCACACCCTGGTCCATTGGCCCGACTCTATAGCCAAACCCAAAGCTCACAAAAAACCAATCGTTTACTCACGAAATCACCTGAAGATCTCGCATAGGCTATCCCACCATGTCGACAGCCGTTTATGAAACTTCTCGGAAAATCATAAGCAATGTCGAGAAGTGCATTGTCGGCAAGAGAAAGCAATTGGTGTTTTCTTTGGTTTCTTGGTTCTCCGGTGGCCATGTCTTGCTAGAAGATGTGCCAGGTGTCGCCAAGACGATGCTGGCCCGAGCGCTTGCTGCAAGCGTCGGAGGTAAGTTCAAGCGGGTGCAGTGCACGCCTGATTTGCTTCCAGGGGATATCACTGGTGCATCGATCTTCAATCAGAAAACGTCGGACTTTGAGTTCCGACCCGGTCCGATTTTCACCAACATCTTGCTGGCCGACGAAATCAACCGTACCACTCCACGAGCTCAGTCGGCTCTATTGGAAGCGATGGCCGAAGCCTGCGTGACCGTCGACGGCCAAACCCACAGACTGCCACCACCCTTTCTCGTGATCGCAACGCAAAATCCCGTTGATCATGAAGGGACGTTTCCGCTTCCGGAAGCTCAACTCGACCGGTTCTTCATGAAATTCACCTTGGGCTATCCATCCATGGAAGAAGAACTTCGCATGTTGCAATTGCTTGAAACCGAGCACCCTATCCAATCGCTTAAGGCCGTTGTCTCGATCGATGAGCTTCTTGGTGCTCAACAATTGGTAAGCAAGGTCTACGTGGACCCTAAAGTCAGGCAGTACATCCTTCAAATTGTTCATGAAACACGAGCCCACTCGGATCTTGCGTTAGGTGCAGGTCCTCGCTCGACGATCGCGCTGTTTCGTGCCTCCCAAGCCATGGCGGCCATACGAGGTCGTGATTTTGTCCAGCCCGATGATGTCAAGCGAATTCTGCAACCCGTCATGAGCCACCGTCTGATCCTACGCCCAGAAGCGCGACTCAGAAAAATGACCTCCGATCGGGTTCTCGAAGACATCGTCGCTCAAATCGCAGTTCCGACACTCGAGGAAAATGGTCGCTGATCATGGCCATCATCCCATTGATCGCTGTGTTGCTGCTGTTTGGAATTCTCACCGGTGCGAATTTCTTTGCGCTGGGCGCAAGTACATTTCTTATTGTCATCCAGCTTGCCAAGCACTTTTCGAATCGTTGGATCGAGGCCATCGAGGTTGCGCGATTTGTAGAAGCACATGAAGTCACCGTCGGTCAGAGCGTCGGTGTGGGTATGAAAATCACCAACCGATCCGGTTACTGGATTCCATGGATGCTCATCGATGAGAAGATCTCTAAGCGATACACCAAGCTTCCTCCCGTGGCGCTCCAAATTCTGGTATCCACGGTGCAATTGCTTTCGTTTTCACCCAAAAAAACGACCCTGTACCGTTATGCCCTAGAGACTCAACGCCGTGGATATTATCAACTTGGCCCTACTCTTTTGGAAACCGGCGACTTGCTTGGGTTGCATCGCAGTTTTCGGATCGCAAACCAACCTGATTACATCACCGTACTTCCCAAACTGATCGTGCTCGAAGGATTCGAAGTTTCGAGCCGTCGGCCTATGGGGGACCTTAAGGTCGAGGATCGGGTCTTGGAAGACCCAACGCTCCTAAGTGGCCTTCGGGAGTATCGCTCCGGCGATCCGATGAACCGGGTCCATTGGAAAGCGACCGCACGAACCGGAACACTGCATACCCGGGTATTCCAACCCACTTGCGTCCAAGGTGCGATGCTCCTGCTGGATATGCACGAATCGACCAACGAATCAAGGAACGAACCGGTGCGTTCCGATTTGGCGGTTACCGCTGCGGCCTCGATCGCTCACTGGCTGTACCAAAACGCAGAGCCATTCGGACTTATCAGCAACGGGCGAGACGCCGCCGAAAGGATGCGTGAGCTCAATAAACGATCTCTCTACAATGATCGCTCGTCGGCAATCGCTAACATCGAAATGAAATCCCAAAACAATCGACTAAGCCCGATCGTGTTGGGAGCAAGCCGTACTCCGGAGCATTTCGCCCAGTTGCATCGCATGTTAGCTAGGCTCGAACGTACCGATGGACTCAAACTCGATCAGTTGCTCATCGAAACAGAGAGCCGAATACCTAAGTTGCTTTCGCTCATTGTGATCGCCCAGCGGGTTGACCAAGCAGGGTTGTTTGCGTTGGAAATGTTCCGACGCCGAGGATACGCGCTGACCGTTTTGCTCAATTGCCACCAAGAACTGTATCTAGAGAACGCAAGCCCCTTGATAGCAGCCAAAATACCCGTGATCCCTTTGCATGACCAGGAATCTATCACGCAGTACCTGCAACATCAGACGGCACGCTAGCAGGCAGGGCGAAGCTAAGGCTTTCGAGCGATCTGTGAAATCGCTGCCGGGAGAGCTTCGCACTCGAGTTGAAAAACTCTCTGTTGCAAAGTCTCAGCGGTATCATCCTCAAACACCTCGCAAACTCTCTGCATGAGAATCGGCCCGTGGTCATACTGATTGTCGACATAGTGGACGGTGCATCCAGAGACTTTGACACCAAAATCAATCGCTGCTTGATGCACGTTTAATCCGTACATCCCTTTTCCACAGAATGCCGGGATCAAGGATGGATGGATATTGATCACTCGGTTTTCAAAGTCCGATGGAATCAGCAGGTGCTCTAGGTATCCACCCATCACGACCAGTCTGGCTTTGGACTCTCGAATCGCATCGAACATCGATTGTGAGTGAGCGAGCCCATCTTTGAAATCCCTTTTGCGTATCACCCGCGTGGGTATGGATGCTTGCTGTGCGTACTGCAATCCCTTGGCCTTGGGATTCGAGGACACAACCAATCGAAAGTCAACATGCAAGGCACCTTGCGAGCAGCGATCGATGAGGTTCTTCAATGTGGTACCACCACCTGAGATCAATACTGCGATAGGGAGTAATCCTACGTTCACTTTAGACCACTCCAAAATTCGAGTACGCGTTATTTGGCAAACCGACTCTTGCCGGTCCCCTGGGCCGCTTGGCCGATCGGCCAACACTCATAACCGAGGTTCTTGACCATGTTCTGAATGCTAGTGGCAAAAAAGGGCCGAACGATCAACACAAAGCCGACCCCCATGTTGAACACATGCTCCATTTCGGAATCTGCGATACCACCTAGCTTCTGGATCCATTGAAAGACCGGCAGCACAGGCCAAGACCCCCGCTCAAAAACCAAATCAACACTCTCGGGCAAAATACGCTCGGTATTTTCAAGCAACCCACCACCGGTGATGTGCGCAAGACCATGCACAACATTCTTGACTTTGTAATGGCTAAGAACCGACCGTGTTAAGCGACTATAGATAAGTGTCGGTTCCAACAGGGCATCTGCAACGGTCGATTGCAATTCGGGAATGTAACTATCGAGTTGATGCTTACCCACGTCAAAAATCGCTTTTCGAGCAAGGCTATAACCATTGCTGTGAATACCTGAGGAATTGACCCCCAAGATCACATCCCCTGGTTGAACGGATTTGCCTGAGATGATGTTCTGCTTATCAACGACTCCCACAGCAAACCCGGCCAATTCGTAATCACCCAATTCATAATGATCGGGCATGATCGCGGTCTCACCACCGATGAGACTACACTCCGCGTCGATACAACCATCGGAGATGCCTTGGACCAAGTGCTCCAAGAGCGTCGGGTCGTCCTTGGCCATCGCAACGTAATCTAAAAAGAACAAGGGTTCTGCGCCAGTGCAGAGGATATCGTTGACGCACATGGCAACCAAGTCGATGCCGATGGTCGAATGCTTCTTGGCAGCGATCGCAACTTTGAGTTTCGTACCCACACCATCGGTGCCAGAGACCAAGATCGGTTGCTTGTAGTTGCGAGCAAAAAGTTTCTGAGAGAAATCCAACGCAAACAAACCAGCAAAGCCGCCGTCGTTGCGGAGCACTCGCGGTGTGAAGGTTCGATGCATCAGCTTGGGCAAGCGTTGCATCGATTCTTCGTAGACCTCTAGGTCGACACCACTGTCTTTGTATGTGATTGCCATGCCAATGCCAAACGTTAGTTGCGCCACGCGAGTCTTCGCGAGCTAAAAAAATGCAAATGCCGAAATGCTTTTAGGGAGCGATCAGCAAGTGGGAATTATCAACAATCCAAGGGTTTCGACTACGGCCAAACAGGCCCTGCGACCTGAAAACTTACCTCGAAAGGACTTCCAAGTAGAGATTTCGGATCTGGCTGGTCATGGTTTCGTGACAAAAACGCTCTTGGCATAAACGGCGCCCTTGGGAACCGAGCGATTCCCGCAGCGGTGAATCACTTGCAAGGCGAAGAATCGACTCAGCCAACGGGCCGATCGATTGCGGGGGCAACAAAAAGCCGGTCTGGCCATCAAGAACGACCTCCCTTGCCCCATCGATGTCATAGCTGATCACTGGCTTGCCAGCCAGCAATGCCTGTGGCAAAGCTCTGGCCAAGCCTTCGCGAAGCGACACGTGAACCAGCATATCCATCGCTCCGATCAACTCTGGAATCTCAGCCGGTGACACAAGCCCGGTGAATAAGAAATGTTTCCCAAGCCCTTGAGCTTCGATCGATCGCTCGAGGGACTCTCTGAGAATACCATCCCCCACAAGCAGAAAACGGATGTGCGGGTTTCGACGAACCACATCGCCTGCGGCTGCCAGCAGGTACTCATGCCCTTTCAGATGAAACAATCTGGCGATTTTTCCGACAATGATGTCATCGGGTTCAATTCCCAGTCGCTGTCGGACTTGTTGACGGCCTTGATCGGCAGCAAGAAATGGCGTCACGTCCATCCCGCTATAGATGGTGACGAATTTCGAGCGATCAGCCACATGGGCTTGGACCAGTAAATCGGTCATGGCATCCGCCACGCAAATCATCCGATGGCACCTCTTGGCCGCCCATCGTTCGCACAACTGGTAGAATTTCCTTGAAGGCCAGGATTGATAAGGGTGAAAGGGGGCACCATGAACCGTATGAACCACGCAGGGCAAACCCAGTTGCCAAGCAGCGCTGCGTCCGAGTATCCCAGCCTTGGCACTGTGTGTATGGACAACATCGGGAGAGAGTTCGCTGAGCAATTTTTTCAGTTTGCGATGGGCTTGGTAATCGACCACAGGACGAATGCTTCGAATCAACTCAGGTAACTCGATGACCTTCAGATCCGGATCTTGATGCTTGTCAAGCAATGAGCCTTCAGCTCCCACACTTGGTCCGGTGACGAGCGTGACATCATCACCGAAATTTCTGACCAGATCCAAGCAGTTGTATCGAGTGTTCTCCTGAGCACCGCCAACAATCATGCGTGTGATGATATGTACAATTCGCATGCTAGACGAATCGCAATAGTCCGTAACGCTTCTTGCCCGCCCGCAGGATCAAGTATTTTCCAGCTAGATCGTCTTGAGTCAAAACTCTATCAAACGCGCTGACTTTCTGATTGTTCAGGTAGGCTGCACCTTCGGTGACCGTTCTTCGAGCTTCGCTCTTGCTGCCGGCCAAACCCGCTGTGCAAAGCGCATCGATGATCCCTAGGCCTTCGACCAGTCGGCTTCGGGGAACCTCTTGGCTCGGTACGTCTTCAAAGATCGTATTGAGCTGATCTTGGGTTAGCGTGGTGATGTCGGCTCCAAAAAGCAGCTTGGTCGCATGCTGCGCCGATTCGAGTTTCGCAGCGCCATGCACCAGTTTGGTCAACGATTCGGCCAGACGTGTTTGTGCCGCTCTTGCTTGGGGTTGCTCCTTGACTTGGGCCTCCAAGTCCCGATATTCGCTTTCGGTAACATCCGAAAGAAACCTCAGTGTCATAAGCACATCCGCATCGGCGACATTGATAAAGTACTGATAAAACTCGAAAGGGCTGGTTCTTTCTCCAGCGAGCCAAACGGCGCCTTTTTCCGTTTTACCCATCTTTTTTCCGTCGCTGGTCGTCAGCAGCGGACAAGTCAAGCCAAATAGTGTGCGACTGAGCATCCGTCGCCCCAAATCGATGCCGGCAGTAATGTTACCCCATTGATCGCTGCCTCCAATTTGAAGCACGCAATCGTGGTTTTTAGCAAGGTATACAAAGTCATACGCTTGCAAGAGCATGTAGCTAAACTCGGTGTAACTGAGCCCGCTGTCGGTTCGCTCAAGACGGCTTTTCACCGAATCCTTGGTGAGCATCACATTGATCGGGAAGTTCTTCCCGACATCTCGCAAAAAGTCCAGGAACGAGAATCCTTGCATCCAATCGAAATTGTTGACAAGAACCGCTGCGTTTGGCCCTGTGAAGTCCAGGAAATGCCCAAGCTGCTTGCGAATACCCTCGACGTTGGCAGCCAGTGACTCCTTCGATAGCAGTTGCCTTTCGTCGGTTTTGCCAGAGGGATCCCCGATCATTCCGGTGGCTCCTCCAACAAGCGCGACAGGACGGTGGCCCGCTTGCTGGAATCTTCGCAGCATCATCAGTGGCAGCAAAGATCCCACGTGCAGCGAATCTGCAGTCGGATCGAACCCTGCGTAGACGACCGTGGGTTTGGCTAACTGCTCGGATAGCTCTTTGGGATCCGTGGATTGATGGATCAAGCCTCGCCAATGGAGTTCGTCAAGAATCGGCATCATAACTTAGAATTGAATCTTATATTTCTCGGTCATCGTACGTCGCATGTCTGCGATCGATTGTTCTAACCGAGCCATCAATTCCTTAAAAGACGTGTTTCCTTGAGCTTGGCCCAACTGATAGTATTTCACAGGAGAATTTGGGTCGACGAAGTTTCCTCCGTAGCTACCGTAGTTGCCGTAACCTCCGTAGCCATAGCCCATCCCGGCCATCGTTCCTACCGCTGTTGCCGTTGAGAATCCTGCGGTTCCGGCATCAGCAGCAACCGCCGCTGCTCCCTGGGAAATGTTCGTCAGCGTCATCGACATCGAATTGCTTCGCAACGATTTAGCGACCTCTGCGCCGAACATGACCATCTGCGGATCGACGTCCAAGGTCGGCATTTCATCGATGCGGTTGGCCATGTTGGAATTCCAGTGGGCTCTCTCGCCAGTGTTATTGGCCGAATAGTCGCGAACACGGTGGACGGTGTTTACTACCTTTTTGAAATACTCTCTGGTGTTGTCTGCAACGACGCTTGGACTAGTCGCCGCATTTCCCGACGGCGAACTAGAAACGTCGATCGGTTTGTCGGCTTTGGCGACCGATCCACTGGTTCGATGGACTGTAAACATACCCAACAGATCGTCCAACGCTTCTGCGCCAATCGGTCCGGTCAACTGAAGTGCCTTGCCGTCGTTGGTGCTGCTGAGAGTCCAATCCGCGAATTGATCCAATTGAATCCCACGCGCAGAAAGCGCTTCACCAAAAAAAGGCTTGGCTACCGTCAGTAGCTCTGTGGGTGGTTCCTGAAATTCGATCAGCACGGTTGCCTGAAGCGCATCCTTTGCAACGCTGATGGTGATCCCTTGCATCGAAGCGAGCGAGTTTGCGATGGCACTGAGATTCTTTCCTTGAAGGGTCTTGGCCCGCTTGAGCCTGTCGGTTAGAACTCCCGTCGAGAGAACATCCTCTAGGTCCACCGCAATCGTCACTGCCTGACGCTCATCGATTCGCCCAGAAGCTTTTTGAAGATAACTGCTAACGACATTGCTGCGATCCTTCTTCAGCCATTGGCCAACAAACTTACGATCCGCAGGACGCACAATCGATACGATGTTGTCGGCTAGGGGAACCAAGTACATTTCATTGGGAGTCCAAACAATCGGGCGACCCTGAAGCGTATCGACATAGCCTCCTTCACGCTGAGCCAGATTTTCTGCAGTGGCCATCTTTTCAACCGCGGCATATCCGATCTCCCACTCGGGCTGAAAAGACTCCAAGTCCAACTCTGCTGCGATCCGAACACGAGATACGTTCCCGGGAAGGTCCTCGTGAAGCGGGGTTCCCAGGGTCAGCTTTCTAAGTGCCACCAAATCGCCCTGCACGATCGCATTGGCCGTTTTTGGACAAGACCGAAGCACATCTTGCATCGTCGGCTCAGCGCAAAACCCCTGTGCAGACAACAACAAACCCAACATGCTCCCTGAGCCGAACAAACGCGTAAATTTCATCGCTGGATCCCGAATCTCAATGCAAGGGACTAGATCAATAACAAGAAAGACCGACAGAACCTCGTATTCTGACCTCAAGTGCCTCGAATTGCCAGTTACCCCCGCGATTCCTCACCTAGAATTCCCACCGTTTTGCTTTCCCCGGCTAAAATAATCTGTAATCCAATCTCTCATCAGCGAACTTACGAGCCGATTCTCACGACATGCAAGCGATTTTAAAACGCATCCAGCACCTGTTTCAGTCCGCATTCGGTTCCACCAACCTCGAAGACCGAACCCGGGATATCCAAAAACAAGCCAACGCATTGGCCAAACATCGCGACCTAGCACTGCTTCGCATAGAACTCGGTGAGCTCTTGGCCAGCACCCTACAGTTGTGCAACGAATGCGGTTGGGAACCATCGGAAGTTGTCTCCGAGACGCTCGATCGCATCGAACAACGGGTCGAAGTCTATAAAAAACTCAATCGGAAACAACGCGTCGGACTCCTACGAGCCGATTTTGATCCTTTTCACAACCATCATCTAGCTCTGATCGAAACGGTCCTCAAACTCGATTGCGTCGACGAAGTTTGGCTCATGCCAACCTTCCAAAGCCTTACGCCCAGCGGCTCGGTAAGCAACCAAGACAGAGTGGCCATGTGCCGTCTGGCTTCCCAAAACCTCGATCACGTTCATGTATTTACTTACGAACAGGAAATGGAATTCAGCGGCGATAGCTACCATCTGGTCAAGCGAATTCTCGGAGAAACATCGTTTCGCGATCGGATTGAATTTTGCATGATCCTGGATCGATCGGTCGCCGATGAAATGCACCGATCTACCGATACCGAACGTATCGAAGATGCGATTCCAATCTTGGTCGTTGACTCACACCCCTCCCTGCCCGCCCCCGAGAACGCCTGGTTTCTAAATCCACCTCATCGCTGGATCCAACTCGAACCCTCCAGCCTGCCGTCCTCCACGCAGATCGAAATCCAGGGCCTCCTGGAAAACAAGGATCCAGCAGCTTGGTCCTACCTTCCGGCCGATCTTGCTCGATACATCCAAGAACATCAACTTTATCAACGACCTACTAAGAAGAAAGACGTCGCTGCCAAAGGCAAAGTCGCAGTCTTTTGTGATTCGTTCTCCCCCCCAACGCTTCTTCAGTGCGAGCAAATCCAAGCTTTACTAAGACAGGGTTTCGACAAAGTGATCGTGCACCCACGAGGCGTACGGGCAGATCGCGGTGAACACGAAGTCGCTTTGCCGCGTCACCGTGCAGCTTTAGTCTCCCTCGCCTTTCGTGACTTATCCAACGTCGAAGTCAATTACGAAGATATCAGCAATGGTACGAACTCCCCACTGATCGATCTGACCTATAAATACCAAGACCAAGGGCAAGTTTGGTTGGTTGTTCCGCAGAGCGATGCGATGAAAAACCGATCGGGTCGACCCGCGACGATCGAAACCTATGAACAAGGCCCCCGCCTTTGGAAAGAAGCTCGCTTTGCCGTCTTCATCGATACCCCCATGGATGGATCGGAGGAACTGCCCCCCAACCACATCAAAGTCAATATCCCGAAAAGCCTTTCGCCCTCCGATCTACGCGGTGAAATATTTCACGGCAAGCGAATCGATCATTTCCTCGACCGCGATGTGGCCGACTATGTCAAACGGCACCGGTTATTTGTACCAGGCACCGCCGGTCGCGATGCGTTCTTCGAAGTACTCCGTCCTGAACTATTCATCATTCATGACGAACGTAACCCTCGCGCCGTTGAGCTAGCTCAAGCCTATCAACAATACCAATCCAAATCCCCAAATCTCATTCTCGTGATCGGCGGTGATGGCACCATGCTTAAAGCCATCCGCGAACACTGGAGACGTCGCTTGCCCTTTGTGGGACTCAACGCAGGTCACTTGGGCTTTTTGATGAACGCCTCGTTACCCTCGGATCTTCAAGGCATCGAGCTGATCTCGCAATCCTTGCCACTACTCAGGGTCGATGTCCTCTACCCCGACGGCAAAACCGCCATGCATCTTGCCTACGGAGATACATGGATCGAGCGTGCCGAAGGCCAAGCGGCATGGTTGCAAGTCCGAGTCAACGGCGAAGTTCAACTGCAGAAAGTTGTCGGAGATGGCATGCTCATCGCCACAGCCGCTGGATCCTCCGCCTACGCGCGGGCCATGGGTGCTGTCCCGGTCCCCCTAGACTCTCAGTCCTTGATCCTCGCTGGCTCGAACATCTTCCAACCCAGATTCTGGAAACCGATGAACCTACCGGGTACAAGTCGAATCACCCTCACAAGCTTAGACACCCGTGGTAAACGGCCACTAAGAGCCTTCATCGATGGCCAAAACCTTGGAATCGTTGAAGAAATCTCGGCCAAACAAAGCCTGACGGCAGCCGTCGAACTGGCATTCACCAAAGAATACGATCCTTCGACCAAACTGCTTAAATCGCTTTTCCCAAGCGACCTAAGCTAACACACCGCTGACCAGTTTTCCATGCACATCGGTAAGCCGGTAATCACGCCCGGAGTGCCTGAAGGTCAATCGTTCATGATCGAATCCCATCAAATGCAAAATCGTCGCATGAAAGTCGTGCACATCGACACCATTTTCAGCCACCCTCAATCCATGCTCATCGGTGGACCCATACACAATCCCGGGCTTGACTCCCGCTCCTGCTAACCAAGAACTAAACGCCCATGGATGATGCTCTCGCCCCTTGGCATCCGCAGTATTGTTAAACGGAGTCCGACCAAACTCAGTCGTCCAAACGACCAACGTGTCTTCGAGCAATCCTCGCTGTTTCAGATCCTTCAGCAACGCAGCAATCGGCTGATCGACATTCTTGGCCAAAGGCTCATGCGTCATCATGTCACCATGAGCATCCCAGTTACCCGATGATCCGGTATCGATCAGTTCCACAAACCGAACCCCCTTTTCGATCAATCGCCGAGCCGACAAACATTGCCAACCAAAACCTGTGGTCTGTCCACGCTGCAACCCATAACTTTCGAGCGTGGCATCGGACTCTTGACTCAAGTCGAACACTTCAGGAACCGCCATCTGCATGCCAAACGCCGTTTCAAAAGTCCTAAGTCTTGTGACAAGGTTGCCGTCGTCGGATCGCTCCTTCAGATGCTTTGCGTTGAGATTGTCCAGCAGATCGAGCTCCTTACGCTGTTTATCCATCGATACACGTGGAGATATGTTGCTGATAGGCTCCGATCCTGGCACCACCAAAGTACCTTGATTCGCTCCCGGTAAAAAATCGCTCGAATAGACTTGAGTCCCAGCATAAGTCTGCTTGGGCGCTATCACGACAAAGCCGGGAAGATTGCGATTCTCGGATCCCAATCCATAAGTGATCCAAGAGCCAATACTAGGTCGCGACTGCGCGAACGATCCGGTATGCATCCCAAGCGTTGCGTTGTAGTGATTCGAATGGCCGGTGTGCATCGATCGAATCAATGCGATGTCATCAACGCACTTGGCCACGCAAGGAAAAAGTGTGCTGACCTCCGTGCCGCATTGGCCGTGTTTGGAAAACTCCCACTGTGGTTTCTTCAAATATATTTTCTCATAACCAGGCCTGTCTTTGATCTCCGGATGATCCGCCTTGATCTCTTTCCCGTGATCCCTTGTCAACGCAGGCTTTGGATCCAACGTGTCGACGTGAGACACACCACCTGTCATGAACAAAAAAATAACCCGCTTGGCCTTGGCCGGAAAATGAGAGGTCTGACCCAAATCCTCCGACATCACTTGCTTGAGTATCCCGGGAAACAGCATCGAACCGCCCGCAAAGGATCGTACCAATGCCCTCCGATGGATGGGATAATTGAGCGAATTCATACAAAGTTCTCCTGATGCATCAATCGATAAAGTGGAATTCGTTGCTGGCCATGAGCATCCGGACCGCTGCGGACCAAGTCTCAGCCGATGGCTGGGACTGCTGAGCACTACCCTGATAGCCGCTGATCCATTCCAGAATCGATTGGGTCTCCTCATTCGATGGCTGACGCATAAGCGTCCTTACATAGATCGCTTGGACGATTTCTGCTGGCTGTCCTAATCCAATGCACTCGTTGGCAATCGTTAAGGCTTGCTCGTGAAAAAACGGATCGTTCAGGTAATACAGAGCTTGCGTGGGCACCAAGGTGGTTTGACGCGTGGCGGTCGAAGCGTTCGGGTCGGCACCATCGAAAAGAGCCAAGAAGGGATGCCGACGCTGCCGCTGCACCATCAGCATCGCACTGCGCCGATTCGTCGGATAAACTGCATTGAAAGGATCATGCTGGGTGAAGGTCCAGTTGGCTGTCGGAGGAAAAGGATGCTCTTGCCCAACGCTCCGATCGAGATTCCCGCTGCACATGAGGATACTATCCCGGATCTCCTCGGCTCTCAGACGCCTTCGAGGAAAATGCGACACCAACCGGTTTTCTGGATCTGAATCGCGCTGAGGCTGTGTCGAAACCGAAGCGCGTTGGTAAGCCTCGGTTGCAAGGATCCAACGATGCAATTGCTTGATGCTATAGCCACTCTTGACAAATTGTGCCGACAGCTGATCCAGCAACTCTGGGTGCGTAGGCAACTCACCTCGAGATCCAAAATCGCTCGGGGTCCTGACCAATCCATATCCAAAATGCCATTGCCAAACCCGATTGACGATCACTCGGGCTGCAAGCGGATGGCTGGCAATCCAATCAGCAAGTTCTCGTCGACCACTTGCTGCTTGGTCCTTTAGCAAGTCACCTCCCAAGATCGATAGCCATCGACGCGGCACGTTCGGCCCAAGTTTCTCTGGGTCGCCACGCAAATGCAACTTCGCATCCGCCGGTGTGCCTTCGATGGCCGCATAAGCCACCGGGATCGGGGGTGCCGGCCCGGGCTCTTCGATCGGAGTTTGCAGAATCTGCACCATCTTCGAGAGACTCTCGCCAGCCACCGGCACGCCGATATGTTCAAGCTTAAACGACACTCCGTCTAACGCTGCAGGATGCGCATCTTGAACAAATCCATCGATGTCAATCGCGCCATCGATGGGGCTTACCCAGACCACACTGACTGGCCTCTCTGGACCTGGATGAACAAACAGAGTCTTCCCTGGAAGGTTGGTCCACACCGCTGCAGGGGCATCGGACACATTGGCAAATACCGAAGGCAACTCTCCAATGCTCCAAGAATGAACATTCGAATTCCCGCCGTTGCTGAGCTTTCGATCGGTCAGCAATTCGGGCCCTTTGGTTGTCTCCAAATAGAACCAATCGGCCCGCAATCCCTGCTGCGACTGGGCTTTCCAAGGACCAATCTTTCTCGTATTTGCAGATGAAAAACCTTCGATCAACTGGTCGGTTGACCATCCTGCCTGCGCTCCTTCTGTTTGGAGAATATTCAAGCCAATCGCGGTAGAGTCCGCACCGTGATTGCCGTTGGGATATACGGTCAATTGGATCAACTCGCCGACACGAACCGTAATGGTCTTGTCGGACGATTTGGAATCGAAGTCGACTTTAGCTCCCTCGGCTACATTGGATTGGGCGATCAAGACTCGTTGGGTCGGGTCGATTTGTGCCAGCGAAGCGCGTGCCTCTTGGATCTGCTTTTGCTGTGCTTCTTTAGCTAGTTTGGCTGCATCGGCTTTGGCTTGCCATGGCTGCATCAACGCTTCAACTTGGGCTGCCTCCAACAGAGGCACCATGTCCTTGGGCTGCCCCTTGGGCTCGCAGCCTGGGAAAGAGTACTTGGTGCTGGACAAGATCCCATAAAGCGCATAGTAATCCTCAGCAGACACAGGATCGTATTTATGGTCATGGCATCGCGCACAACCAAGCGTAAGTCCTAAAAATGCCTTACCGGTCGTATCGATCATCTCCTCAAGCGTCAAATGCATATCTTTGTCGATGTCGTGGCCAAAACGCCTTGCAATCGCGAGAAATCCCGTCGCGATGATCCCGTCGCTTCGCTGCTCTTGGGTATCCCCGGCAATTTGGTATCGGATCATAGAATCGTAAGGCATATCGCGAGAAAATGCGTCGAAGACCCAGTTGCGATACCTCCATGCATTGACCACAGGTCGGTCGGTATTTTCTCCTGCGGTGTCTGCATAACGCACCACATCGAGCCAATGCCTCCCCCAATGGACTCCGTAGTCAGGGGAATTCAGTTTGGATTCGATCAACTCGTTCAAAGCAGCTTTTTTGGATTCACCCTCGGCAACTTGGACGACTCGCTCGATCTCTCCTAGATTCGGTGGTAAGCCGGTCAAATCATAACTCAATCGACGTACCAAGGTCCTCGCATCGGCAGTCTCCGTGGGAGTGATTCCGTGGGATTCAAGTTGAGCGGCGATCTGGCGATCGATCCAAGCAGGACCGAAGGAATCGATTGGGGCAGGTAAGGGTTGAAAAGCCCACCAAGATTGCGCGGTGATCGTATCCATACCTCCCACCTTGGGGATCGCATCGCGTGGATCATGTGCTCCCCGTTTCACCCATTCGACCAAGACTTGTATGTCGCGATCCTCCAGTTTACCACTAGGTGGCATCTGCAGTCCTTGGTACCGAACTGCTTGAATCAACAAACTGCTTTCGGGATCGCCAGGGACAACCACCGGCCCGGAATCACTCCCCTTGGACCACCCTTGCTTGGAGTCCAGGAGCAACCCACCCTTGGACTTGGTCCCCGAGTGGCATTCATAACAGTGATCGACTAACAACGGCCGGACCTTGGCCTCGAACCAATCGTTGTCTTCTTGAGCCCGGGCGAAAATAGTCGCAAGGAGTTGGAACCCTAAGATCCACGTCGCGACAGCTCGGGATAAATCGATGGTTGCCATGATCGCTTTCCATATCCAAAAATCATTCCCTATAACCGCTGATCTATTCTACAACAAGAATATTCAAACCGCTAATGGATGCTAAGGAAGAATATTCAAACCGCTAATGGACGCTAAGGAAGAATATTCAAACCGCTAATGGACGCTAAGGTCCGCTAATAACAAGGACTATCCGGTTTTTTGAACCGCTTATGCTCGCTGATGACCGCTCATGGGAAGGCGGTAGGGATTGGAAATCTCTGGAGATCCTGGGCTGCTCTATTAGCGTCCATTAGTGATCATCAGCGGTCCGGTTTTTTGAACCGCTTATGCTCGCTGATGACCGCTCATGGATAAGCGGTAGGGATTAAAACCTCTGGAGATCCTGGGCTGCTCTATTAGCGTCCATTAGTGACCATCAGCGGTCCGGTTTTTTAGACCGCTTATGGGCGCTGATGACCGCTCATGGGAAGGCGGTAGGGATTAAAAACCTCTGGAGATCCTGGGCTGCTCTATTAGCGTCCATTAGTGATCATCAGCGGTCCGGTTTTTTGAACCGCTTATGCTCGCTGATGACCGCTCATGGCAAGGCGGTAGGGATTGGAAATATCTGGAGATCCTGGGCTGCTCTATTAGCGTCCATTAGTGATCATCAGCGGTCCGGTTTTTTAGACCGCTTATGGGCGCTGATGACCGCTCATGGATAAGCGGTAGGGATTAAAAACCTCTGGAGATCCTGGGCTGCTCTATTAGCGTCCATTAGTGACCATCAGCGGTCCGGTTTTTTGAACCGCTTATGGGCGCTGATGACCGCTCATGGATAAGCGGTAGGGATTAAAACCTCTGGAGATCCTGGGCTGCTCTATTAGCGTCCATTAGTGACCATCAGCGGTCCGGTTTTTTGAACCTTTTGTCTTGTACCCGAAGTAGCCGAAGCGACTGCTAAGCGTCGTCGTCTTGGGGAATCTGGAACTTAGGTGCAGTAGACTCGACAATTTGAGGTTCGTCTTGAAGGTTCTTCTGCTGTTGGTATTTAGGGGGTTCGTAAGTATCCACCGCTTGAAACTCGCGTTTGAATTCGTCGACATTGCGTTTGAGGTTGCGGTAGGTTCCGCCAAGATTACGCGCGACCTCGGGAAGTTTGGACCCGAACAGCATCAAGGCCAAAACTCCAAACGCGAGCATTTCCGTCGTGCCAATGCCTCCGAACATTCCGTACCTCGACTGCCGATCGAACTAAGAGGACTTGGTGGTCTCAGACGAAGACTCTGAGTCGTCGTCTCGCATCCCTTTTTTGAATTCGATGGCACTGCGCCCCAAATTCCGCATCAAGGATGGGAGTCGCGAGCTACCGAAAATAAGCACTGCGATCAACAAAAAGATCATCAGCTCTTGTGTTCCGATTCCAAACATAAGCGGTTACCCCGGGGGGTGAAAATGGAGGGTAGGATTCGGGTTGGTCTAGGCTTAACCCATCCACCCGATATGTCCCATCATTCTATTGGATCCCCCCAAGGTGTCAAATCACCTGAGAGCTTGGGACCCCGTGAAGAACTGTCCAAGGATGAAAATAAAGCTTGAGTTTGCGAGGAATATGTCGATTTTTCCGATGGCTCGGGCAACAAAAGTCGACGGCTGCAAGGACAACAAAGGGAATCTACGTTGCAGGGTCAGGGGCCTAACAACCGCAGTTTTCGCCAAATCTCCCCCCAAGCATCTTGGTCTTGGTCTGGCCACCGCTTGAGTTCCTCGGGCAACCTCACAGTCACAAAACTGGGATTGCGAAACGTCAGAGTCCAGATTTCCAAGAGTTCGTCGTTCGTCAATTTGGACTCGTTGGTCTTGATTGCAGCCTGTTCGATGAAGTTTTGCATGGACTCAAGGGCTTGGCGCTGCAACTGGATTGCTGGCTCACGAAGCTGAGCCAGCATCGATCGGTCGGCATCATTGAGTCTCGTTTCGGCCTCGCTAACTAGATGTTTTAATTGCCCCATAGAGCTTTTTTCGTTGCTGTTCATTTCAATCCGTTCGATTCCTAATTGCTTGCGTTGCTGCGTAATTCGATCGATGGATTTGGTATCCCCGATTCTAATACAACAATACTCCCAGAGGTCTAACACTTTATCTGGGGGCATGATTCCGGTGGCAACCCCAGTATCGGTAGCATTGTAGGCCTCCCAATACTTCGAAGGGCTATCACTTGCCTGATGCCATTTCCCTTCCAAAAGTTGCATGTGAGATTGATGCCACAAAAGCTCCGCAAACAAAGCCTGTAGCGCTGCATTGGTCGGATTGAGCTCGAGCGATTGATTGGCCAATTCCATCGAATCATCGAAAGCGAATTTAGCTTGTTGGTCCCGAAAACTGTCCAAAAGCAGATGCCCCAGGAAATGCAGTTGCATGGCCAGATCGATGCGATAGGCCGATTCCTGAGGTAGTTCCTTGAGCAACTCTCGATAACCTTCAATCGATCGGTTGGAATATTCGATCGCCTCGTCCAAGCTACCGAACCTGCGCAGTGTTTCAGCAAGATCCCCCTGGGTACCCGAAAGATCCGCTCGATATCGAGTTACTGACGGATAAAGATTTGTCAACTCTTGTCGCAACTCCACTGCGTCTTTAAAGCAACGAAGGCTATCTTCAAGATGCCCGTAGTTGCGGTGGTGAGTTGCTAAGTTTCTAACAGCCCAGGCCAACCTTAGTCGCATTTCTTCGGACTGGTTTCCATCGCGTATCTGCTGCTTGAGGTACGCAACATGCCGCTCGAATTGCTCAAAATGACTCTGGATATCACCATTCTGAAGAACCAGTCCGACATGCGCTTGGTCTTGGCGTAAACTCTCCAATTCAAATTGTCGAGTTGCGACCGTCGACTCGCGGTCCTGCTCATTTTTCGTCGAGGATTTCCTCGCTATATCGAGCAACGCTTCCCGTTGCATGATCGCCAGATCGAACTTCTGTGCCATCGCTGGTCGATCCCCCATCTCCGCAGCCAAGATCGCTTGGTAGCTATAGATGTTGGCAAGTTCCGACGACACGAGTTCCTTCTGAGCCGGATCATCCGAGTATTGCTGAACCAATTCGAGCGCATGTTCGAGGCTCTTTCCGGCGGACTGTTTGTCCAATGGAATCTGGAGGACGCCTCGCAATCGATAACTCCCTGCCAGAAACAGCTTGGCCTTGGCTACACTCTCAGGACTTGTCATTGCCACGAGCTCTTCATAACGCTCGATCGTCCGATCGGTCCAACGGGCACACTGGACTGGATCCGAGTACTCGAAGCTGAGTCTAGCCACCTGCTCGGACAAACTCGCAAGCTGTTCGAGATACTCCAAAGAAGGCTTGCTCGACTCCGATTCATCCTTGTGTATCTGCTCGAAGAATGCCAGCGGTTTCTCAAGCAGTTCACGGCGAATCGGACCAAGCCCCCGTGCATTCTTGAGCGTCTCGTTGGTCGTGATCGCATCGGTGTAGGTGCGAAGTGCCCCTAGAGCCAACACTTCCCGTTTCCGCGCGATTTGCTCTTGAGCCTCTGCGCGATTCCTTGCCTCGCTCTCCTGCTGCCGAAGAGTTAGTTCATTGCCAAGCGACTCTGATAACTTTTGCGATTTCTCACGGAGCTGCTTGTTGTATGTGGTTTGTTGGACTGCGTTCACACCGACGAGTATCGCAAGGAGCGATCCAAGCACCAGACAAGCCGTTGCGAGTTTTCGATTGCTGTTGATCCAACGGACCGTGCGATCGATGAGGCCTTCTCGAAGTACACTGACGGGTTGACCGGCCAGATATCGCTCTAGATCGTCTGCAAGCTCGATCGCAGTGGCGTAACGAGATCGTGGATCATGGGACAACGCTTTGAGGCAGACTGCTTCGAGAGCCTTAGGAGCCTCGGGCTCGATCTCCCTAGGTGATTGTTGTGTCGCCTCTGGAGCAGTGTTCGTCAGGATGCAATAGAGGATGGCACCCAGGGAGTACACGTCCAATCGAGGCCAATCAGCAATCGGTACTTGGCCGAAACTCTCCGGAGCAACAAACCCTCGAGTTCCAATCCCTTCGCTCGCCGAATCTCGCGTGGGAGAAATACCGACCGAGAGTTCGTTTTGAAAAGGATCAGGGCCTTGGAAGACTTTCGCAAGCCCCCAATCGACCACGAGCGTCTCGCCAAAAGGCCCAAGCAGAATATTCGCAGGTTTTAAATCTCGGTGGCATATGCCTTGGCTGTGTGCATATCCGACCGTGTTGCAAACATCGATCAGCCGCCGGAGTAGATCACGAAGGACCTTTACCACAGAGGAGTGATGGCTCGGGACGGTCGACTTGGTGTTTTGAAAATCCTCGATCGCTTGTTGGAGCGTTTTAGCGTTGCCGCCAGCGACAAGTCGCATGGTGTAAAATGGTCGCTCATCGGAGTTGACACCTCGGCTGTAGACCGGCAGGATTCCGGGGTGTTCCAATCGTGCGGTGATGATCGACTCCTGAAGGAATCTTCGATGATATCTAGCATCATGGGCGCTGATCGGATGAATCTCCTTCAAGGCGACTCGGCGCGAAAGTTCTTCGTCCCATGCGACCAGAACCTGCCCCATCCCTCCTTGGGCAAGCGGTTCAATGACCGTGTAGTCGTTAAAGACATCGTAGGTGCAATCGGTATCCTCAAGCGGGGTTGAGGAATCTGGGTTTTTGAGTTCGACCAAGACCCCTTGGAGTTCGATGCGCACCATCTCCTGGAACTGGTTCGGAAAGGCCGCGACTAGAGCTTCGATATCGAAGCTCTGGCCTGACCGGAACGCGATCTCGATCGCTTCGCAACTCTCAGCCAGTTGCTTGAAAATCTCAACATTCGGAAGTGATTCGTTCGAGAATACCATCTCAGGAAGATTGGAGGCTCAAGTGATGTTGCCAAATGGCTTGGATCAGGTTGATACGGGCCGCGACGGTAAATCGAGTGTACCCGAGGGCTTTTGCTATTTTGGATTGGCTAGTGCCATCGAGTCGCATCAGTGCGATGGTCTTGAGCTCTCCGGTTGGATCTTGTTGATCGAGAACCCGAAGGAGGAACTCGCATTGATCGGCAAGGATCGCAACCAGCTCGGGCGAATTCGTCGAACGATCCTGAAGCAAATGCATCTTGTCCTGCGAATTCACCGATGTCTTGATTGCTGAGTATCGCTTGTTTCGAGCAAGCGACTTGCGAAGGTTTCGTGATTTGTTCAGGGAGATTGTGGCTAAGAGGTCCCAGAGTTGGTGTCGGTTGGCTGGTCGCCAAGAGTCCTGACTGAGTGGATTCAGGAGATAAGCGCCGAGGGTGCTTAGAGCCAAGTCCTCCGCTTCGTAGGCAGGATCGTTGGCTTGTCGAAGCTGCCTGCGAGCCAAGCGAACCAGGCGCACACCGAAGCGTAGCCAAAGCAACTGAGCTCCAGTTGAAACGTCTAGGACATCGGATTTCGTAAGCCAGTGCGAAACAGAACCTGGGTCGGCCTTTTTGTTCATGATCCCGGGGCAAAGTTCCAGAGGAGGCCGGCGTGACTGGATGGTAAAAAATTTAGTGATTCCTTAGGCTTCCTACAACGAAAAAACCACGAAGATTGAAAAGTTAATAGTCCTTTTTCGCCGAGGGCGATCGCGTCAATTCGGTCTGCAGTCTATGCCATCGACATCCACGGGTCCGCCGTCGGCGGACATATCTGACGCCGCGGTGGCTACGCCGCCTGACGGCGGCAGCGATTTGACGGCATTGACGGTGTTGACACGATTGACTGGATTGACCGCGGACAAGATTGACCAAGTTGACGTTATTGACGGCGAAGGCCGATGTGCAAATCGTCAATGAGGTCAATCTCGTCAACAACGTCCGCAGTCAATACCGTCAACACCGTCAACCTTGTCAATGCCGTCCAAAACCTCCGCGTCCGCCATGGGCGGACGTTTCTGACGCAGCGGTGGCTACGCCGCCTGACGGCGGCAGCGATTTGACGGCATTGACGGTGTTGACACGATTGACTGGATTGACCGCGGACAAGATTGACATC